>ENA-ORXT01003263-ORXT01003263.1-marine-metagenome-genome-assembly--contig:-NODE-3263-length-18136-cov-3.739963_pt1 | contig 18136 bp, 22 predicted proteins | sample MGYA00237868_ERZ511482 | MGnify/ENA metagenome assembly ERZ511482 | reverse complement strand
GTTTATGCAGCCAAACACTTAACCAAGCTCCTTTGAAACCGGTATGGCCTGTAACAAGCACCTTTTTATTTTTGTATTGGTTATTGAACATAAATTAATATTCTATTTCTTACCGAATTAGTTACCGCCATAATAACTATAGGCCAGCGAGGCGAGTAACGCTTTAAACAGTGCGGAGAAATAGACTGACTTATATAAAGGCTTTAAGAAGTGGAGCGGATGACGAGATTCGAACTCGCGACCTTCACCTTGGCAAGGTGACGCTCTAGCCAGCTGAGCTACATCCGCAGGGATTGAATTATGAAACCCTAGCAGAATAAAAGAACCTTTCCAAAGCCCAACATGAATTGTACTAATAACTAATCACTTAAGATTGACTGTTAATGTCAAAACACCATCTTTAATCTCTGATTCTGCGTCAGCTATGATTGAGAAATCCATAAAGTCGGTTTCAGCTTGTTCTATAAACATCTGTCTCTCATCACCACCAACTGGAGGCAAATTTCTTGCTTTAACTGCTTTAGCACGCTCTCTATAACGCTCAATCATATCTTGTGGATTAAATTTATTATCTGTCATTTCAGCCTAACTAGGTGTACTAGGGTCTTTGCTAGAACCCCTTCTAATGTTTTTAGAATACACCTTATCTAACCCTGCGTTACCATAATTCTCTTTATCTAAATCCAAATGGGGCTCAACGTTGATTGTCTCGTTTATTCGATTCAAATTCTTTGCTTTAGCAACTGGATTCCTAAACTTATTTTGTTTACTAATAGCTGCTTTTGTAGGAACTTTTTTTGGATCAGTAAATTTCCAATACCAAACAGTTATCACTGTTAAACCAAATGCTACAAACACCAAACCAAAAACTAAAACCAATAATCGTGTTTCCACATTCTCAGTTTGTGCAAAATAAACGGCCAACATGTGAAATAATTTAGCCTAATTCAGAACCAAAAACATATTAAGCAAAAGAATCTAATTACAGACGACTGAGCCACCAACGATAAATATCAGAATCAGCTTTATAAGCGTGGTTCATCAAGCCAGCAACTTTGACTGCTAAATCTAACGCTTCAGATGCAGAACCTGCAAGCATGCCATTAGAGTTTTTTGCATCAGCCAATAATCCTGCAGCCTCGTCCCAGGTAGATACATCACTAGGCAAAGGCAACTCTAAAACTTGTTTTGCTGAAAGTTTAATAGCTTCAATTGATAAAGCTGACCCAAACCATTTTCGCCACGCCCACAACACAACAGGAGGAGCTAAAAGCACTGCCGCTATTTTTTCGATCTCTTGCGAATTAAAAGGTTCTATCAGAATCAAAGGTGTCACGCTTATAGCATTTTTTTCATAGTCGATGAACGGTTCAAGCACTTTAGCTTGGGTTGCCAAAAGAATTTTCTGAGTTTGTTGTCTTTCTACCCAACCTTTCGTTTTAGAAGAAAACTTTTTTGGATTAACCCAGGGCTTCACCCACTTTTTATTTGCAAAGCGAATCGGAATCTCTCCCCAATAACTCCACAAAGGGTCAATCGCCCCAACTGTCACCAAACGATTAGGAGAATCTTTATGACCACCTTCCCACTCTTCGCAAGCTTCAGCCAAACCATAATATTCGTCCCTGAAACCTGCGGTAGCATTTGTAATCGAGCCAAGGGTGCCATTTCCAGAGATGTCGCCTAGAGTTGGCGCTTCAAGAGCATCCGCTGCTAACTGATTCCAATCACAATATTTAACTTTATCTAAAGGTACAACATTAGGGCCAGAAGCTAACTCAACACCACTAGGTTTTGACCCCTTTACGAGTACAGGAGCACACGTTCTAACACTGGCATCAAAGACAGCTTGCTTAGCAATCCACAGAGCAGATAAGGGGCTGACCTCATCAATGCAGTTTCTAAGTTTAGAAAGGTCTCGTGCAGAAAAAATTGAGACAGGTTGGACCATTGCTATTACAGAACCGGGTTTGGATAGCTGAACAGCATTTAATAGATGCATCGCTGCTAAATCAGCGTAAGACCCAAGTAAATCTGCATTAGAATTTCTGAACTCAATGGAACTATTATTTATAGCACCAGAATGTAGTGGGCTAGCAAATGGGGGGTTCCCTAAGACAAGTCTTTTACAATTCCAAGAACCTGGAGCATCATTCAAAGCATCACCATGCAGAATTTGATTATCGATGTTTAACGGTTTTACCCCATATTTTTTGCACCACTGCCGTACAGACAATTTACAGACAGCAACAGCTACCTCATCGATATCCATACCGTGAACACGGTTAGCCGCTTCGACTGGTGAAACACCTTGAGACAACATTTCATCCAAAGCAGCTAAAAGAAATGCACCACCCCCGCATGTTGGATCCATAACCATTTCTGGGGTTCCATCAAATTGTTTGAATGCTAGCTTGGCCAAACCAGTAACTACTGCCTTTGGCGTGTACCAGGCTCCCCTTGACTCTCTGTTCTCTGAAGAAACAGATTGTTCGTGAACTACACCAAGCAACCAAGGATCACCCCACCCATCGGGAGGTTCAACGCCATGACATAGTTGACCAGAAAATAGTCCTTCAACAATCTCTAACGGGCTTAATGTCTGATTCGCAGCAATAAACTTTCGAACCCACGCCCTCTGCTTATTGCGCAAAGAACCCTTTAAGCTCATTGTTAGCTAACCTTCTCAAAATCTTCATCAATAAGGTTTTGTAAACGTTTATCGTTCGAAAACATTTCAACAATAGGAATTTCTAAGCCCATACGTTTTTGTAGTCGTTTCACTAAAAGTTCTTGATCCCATGCAACTAATGTAACTACTACCCCAGAATCTCCAGCTCTTGCAGTTCTGCCTGAACGATGAAGGTAAGTTTTATGATCTTCTGGCGGGTCATAATGAACCACAACGTCCACCTCATCTACATGTATTCCACGTGCGGCAACGTCGGTTGCAATCAGAGCACTTATTTTGCCATTAGAGAAGTCGTCCAATGCTCTTTGTCTGTGATTCTGACGCAAATCTCCATGAATCACCTGAGAGTTAACATCAAGCTTCTGCAATTGTTGATTCAATTTATCGCAGCTACGTTTAGTGTTGCAGAACACAATAGTCCTACCAACGTTGCTAACAATAGTTGCCAACACCTTGTCTCTATCCATGTCATGAACAGTAAAGAAACAATGTTTCATGTTTTCAACGGTTATTTCCTCAGAAGCTACTTCGTGCTGAACTGGATCATTTTGATATCGTTTAACCAAAATATCTACCGCACCATCTAGTGTTGCAGAAAAAAGTAAAGTCTGATGCTCGTTATCAATTTTGCGAAGTATCCATTCGACCTGGGGCATGAAACCCATATCTGCCATACGATCGGCTTCATCCATAATAACTAAATTCACAGATTCAATACTTACAGCTTCACGATCTAATAGATCAATTAGCCTTCCAGGAGTTGCAACTAACAAATCAATTGAACCCTGTAACTTCTTGATTTGTTTTTCGATATTAGTCCCGCCATAAACCGCTAGCGTTTTAATACCAACAGCTTTAGACAAATCTTCAAGCTCAGTTACAACTTGGTTCGCTAATTCTCTTGTAGGGACAAGAATTATTCCACTTACTTTTCCTCTAGGCATCTCAGAAATTATTTGCAGGGCAGGCAAACCGAAAGCTAATGTTTTGCCGGCACCTGTCTTTGCTTTGCCGCATATATCTCTACCATTTAGAGCATCGGGTATTGTAAGCTCTTGTATTGGGAAAGCCTCGGTGAAACCTTTTTTGTCAAGTTCAATTACTAATTCTGTGGCGACGCCTAAATCGCTAAACTTTTTTGGCATATTATCCTATTAAATAGAAATCGAGGAAACGAAGTCCCTGACACTAGGCTATAGGACGATGCAGCCTAACTTGCCGACCCTCTGCCGATATTTATGAAAGCCTTTAGATTGACACAAACCTGGCCAGCTAAAAATGTTTCAGCCGGATGGGTAAACAAAGAAGGAATTCAAGCAATTCATGGCAATTCAAGCAAACAATACGAGCTGGCCAGTATAACGAAACCGTTATTTTCTTTAGCGATCCTCATCGCATGTGAAGAAGGAACTCTGGATTTAAATCAGCCGGCAGGACCAACTGGAGCAACAGTAAGCAACTTATTATCGCACAGTTCGGGGCTCGCCATGAATTCAATACCTGGTTCTGGTGAACAAATAGAATGCGAACCAAACTCGAAGCGAATTTACTCTAACCAGGCATTCGAAGTACTTGGCAAAGAACTAGAATCGGCGAGTGGGATGAGCGCTTCTCAGTATTTTCATGAATCAGTTGTAGAGCCATTGGGTTTAACAGGAACTAGACTACATGGTTCCCCTGCTAGAGATTGCGTCAGTTGTGTAGACGATTTGTTGGCCATAGCAAACGAATTACAAAGTCCAAAACTGATTTCTAATCAAACACTTCATAAGGCTACTTCCCCACATCTGCCTAGTTTAAAAGGGGTTCTTCCAGGTTTTGGAATGCAAAACCAAAATGTATGGGGGCTTGGGTTTGAGATTAAAGGAAATAAATCTCCTCATTGGACAGCTAAAGATAATTCTCCTTCTACATTTGGCCACTTCGGACAATCTGGCACTTTTATGTGGATAGATCCACTTGCTGAAGAAGCATGCATAGTTTTAACAGACTCCACTTTTGGCCCTTGGGCAAAAGAGCAATGGCCAATCTTTTCACAAGCAATTTTAGATGAAACGCCTTAAATAATCTAATTTACCTGAAATGATTCCGGTATGATTGGACATAATTCAAGTAACCAAGAAGATTTAACGATATTACACACATAAGTCTCAGGCGGTTAAATATGGATGAGTTTCAACAAATTAATGTTCCGATAGATGGAATTGAAGAGCCAAAGGACAGCGTTAGTTCGTCTAGAACCAAATTCATAGCAATAATATGCGGAATAGCTGCAATAGCCGTTACAGGGCTACTTTCTGTAAACACAATCCGCTCAGAAGATTCAGACGGAAAAGTAGCAGAAGACGAACAGATTTCAAAAACAACTTCATCGTCGAATTCTGAATTCGCAAATAATATTCCTGGGATCAGTGGGATTATCGATGAAAGATTAAGTGTCCTCGAATCTCAAGACGGTGGAGCAAATACCAGTATCGCAATTTCCTACCAAGGACAGTTTGCAAGTTATCAGAGCACACCCGGCCATTTGCCAAACTCGGCAAGCATGGCAAAAATATACTGGGTTGCAGCTGCATTAGATTCTAACTCTATCGATGAGATAGAGCCATTGGCTAAACCAATTTTTTCATGGTCAGATAATGATCTCAGCGGTTCAGTTATAGATAAGGTTTCCTTTAAAGACGAAACAGGTATTGATGCTGTTAACTCTTGGACTCTAAGCCTGGGATTAAATAACACATACCTCGCTAATTGGTCTACTGGTGGAATTAGCAGAATAGCTAGCGACAAGACAGAAGGCCGTTACAACAGCACATCTGCCGAAGATATGGCAAGCTTTCTAACTCAACTTCATAGCGGTAATGTATTTAACGATAATGCAAAAACCCAAGCATTTATAAATTGGATGAAACTAGCACCTAAAAATGATCCCATTGCAAGTCCCACTCTAAATTTGTTGCCTCAAAATCTTCAAGTCGCTTCAGGCCATAAAGCAGGCTGGCTACCAGATAGCAAAATTCTAAACGATGCAGCAATCATTCCTCTGAATGGCTCAAATTTAGTAGTTGTATTTCTTACCTCTGGAGGCTCTGACTATTCTGGGCAATCAAAATGGATTTCAGAAACAACATGCCATATTGTTAACGAACTAGCTTCGGCCTGCACACCACCAAATGAGCCAGAACCTGTTCCCGATCAAACCCCTGAACAAAGAACAACAACCACTACAACTGCTAAACAAACCACTTCAACTGCTAAACAAACTACTACAACGGCTAAACAAACCACTACAACGGCTAAACAAACCACCACGACGGCTAAACAAACCACCACAACACAGCCACCGCACAGTTGTGAACCGAACAAATATCCAGGTATGGCTGGACGGGATTTCTACTTCTGTAAATGGTTACTATCAAACAACATGGTCGATCAGTACCTTACTGCAAGTGCAGAAGCAACCATTGTCTATGAACAAACAGGAGGATTCCATCCCCCACTCTTTGTAGATATCTACGCTGTATACGGACGAACAATAGGATTCAGCTGCTATAGCGCATGTGGCCCACTACCTTATGACCAACCAGCCGGATGGTAATTAAGCAACAGAAGCTTTAGTCTTCGGAAACAAAAGATTCTTCTGCGACTTCCTCATCTTCATTAGAATCTTCTTCTAAGACTGCTTCAGAACTCTTCGATAAAGAACGTGTATATGCCAACAAGCCAATTCCAACAAGTATGGCTGTAAAACTAACAACGGAATTCACTCTAAATCCTAATATTTCATTAGCATGATCGATCCTGTAGCTTTCAACAATCCAACGTCCAAGACCATATCCAAGAATGTATGCAGGTAACATCTGCCATTTCTTAATTTTATCTTTTGAATCTAGAAACAATAAGACGCCGAACAGGCCAAGGTTCCATATCATCTCATACAAAAACGTTGGATGGAACGTTGTAAATTCTACATAAGGAACAAAGCTCTCATACTGATTAGCTAAACCTAACCTAGTTCCTTCACTGATCTCAAGCCCCCAAGCCACATCTGTTGGACGCCCAAATAATTCTTGATTAAACCAATTCCCTAAACGACCAATTGCCTGAGCTAATGGGATAGCAGGCACCACAGCATGAAGAAACTTTGAAACAGATAATCCTTTTATCCGAGTTGCCCACCAACCAGCAAGGAAACCGAAGAGTAACCCACCAGGAATACCCAAACCAGGTTCCCAAATTTTGAAAATATCAACAAAAGTTTTTCCTTCAGGAGAAGTGATGACATGGTAAACCTTTGTCCCAAACAACCCTGCGGGAATTGCAAACATAGCAACATATGAAATGTCATCACTGTCTCCGCCAAGCTTCACCCAACGTTGAGTAGCTATATAAATCCCTAGAATTACCCCTAAGCCGATCATCAAGCCGTAGTATCTAATATTCAATGGACCTATCTCAATATTGTTTTTTTCTGGACTAGGAATTGATGCTAGAAATGGAACAATTAGAGATAACATATGAAAACTTTCAAATCTGAGTAGTTTTGTACATATAAAAAACTATCTGATCCTACATATGAAAACGCAAGATACTAAAAACATTCATGAAATCTAAAAATATATGAGCTTATTTACAATAAATTTTTCCGAAAATACCGGAGTTATAATCCCAGCTAACAAAGAATATGGAAATAGCAATATTGGTATACACAAATCTGGATCAGAAATCAATGCAATAGATTCTGGATCAACGATTATGGCCGGAGTTGAAGCTATCAACCTTATAAAAGAACAATACCCGCAATCTAAACTATCTAGGCTAATCCTAACCTCTAGCAGAATAGCCCATATTGGAGGGAGTCAATCATTTACTCAAGCAGCAGTTTATGGATCAGCGCTGACAAGTGACCTATTAGAAATGCCAGTTAGCGTTGAAGCGGTTTCAAAACTAATCCCGCAAAATGAATCACAATACAAAAGGAAACGATTTGAACCAAGACAAGTTACACATAAAGTTTTAAACGATGTAGCCGTAGACAACAATTTACAACTTCGGATAGCAGAGGCAGACACATCACAAAACCTTCACGTTCGATGCGATGACGAAAAAACGAATGTGGCATTTCTGGGTTCAATGGCTAGTTTTGGCGTAGTGCCGCTTGGATTTACAGCAAACTTTGATAAATGGATTTCTACAATAGAGGAGTTACTCAACGAAGACATAAACATGTATGTGCCCGGTCACGGTAACCCAGGCGGCAAAACAGAACTATCTGAGTTCTGTCAATATCTGAAAGCGTGTAAAAATGCGAACGGCGATATCAACAATTTGTCTCTAGGCCCATGGCAAGAATGGGCTAATCCAGAATTTCATGAAATAAACGTCGAACGAGCCCATATGAACAAGAATCCTGAATTACAAGAACAAATCCCCAACAGTATGAAAAGGCTTCTAGAAAACTAAACCCGTGTTTTAGTTAAACCAGTTTGCTATCAACTTTTGCAGTAGCAACTTCTTCATCGACCTCTAATGCAAACGACAACTCTGACACTAAGACTTTTCTTGCCTTTGTATACATGTTTTTTTCACCAGCTGAAAGACCTTTATTTTTTTCTCTTAAAGAAAGGTTACGAACAACTTCAGCTACTTGATAGACATCACCCGATTTAAGTTTCTCTTGATGGTTCTTAAATCTTCGACTCCAGTTAGCTGGTTCCCTAACATCTTTTTTAGCAAGCAATTCCATAAGATCTTCTACATCGTCATTGCTGATAGGCGGACGCATTCCAACGTCATCAACCTTATCAACGGGAACTCTAACTACGAGATCGTCATGGGCGGTTCTAAGCACGAAGTACTTTTTCCTGTCACCATTCAATTCGATAATTTCAGTCTTTTCGATGATTGCAGCGCCGTGATGCGGGTAAACAACACGATCACCTTTCCTGAAAGCCATGGATCTCCTAAATTAATGCGTACCCCTCTAGTCTAGCGGGGAAAACTGTTCAATGTTGAAGAACTAGAGACTAATTTAAACTTATACAAATAAAGCAGAGGCAAATGTAGCAACAACTGAAAGAACCATTGCCAAAGTACCAACTACCACAGCCCAAAACATAAACGGTCTTCTTACTCTTAAACTAGGAATCCCACTATATTGTGCAGTCCCAGAGCCCTTGGTAGTTAGTTCTTGCTCTTTTGAAGTTACACGACTTGTTGTTTTTTTTCTTGTCATTTTTTCACCACTAACGTTTTAGCAAAATGATCCCAAAGAGTTTGTGCTTTGGAATCATTAAACATACTGTACGCACCGTAGGCTCCCATACCTATCGTAAATCCAGAAAAAAGTAGTGCTGATATCGCAGGGAACAATAAACCAATTGCAGAAATAAGTACAGCAACTACGGAGACAGGTACAACTCGCTTGATTGCAGTCTGTACATTTAATTTAGATTCTGGTTCGGCATTTATTACCTTTATTTTCATAAACCTTTTGCCATATGTAGCTTCACTCCTGATGTTAGAGATTGCTTCGTACAAAGCAATAAAGAGGATTCCCAGAGAAGACAATACAAAATTGCGCAATTCATTATCTTTTACTGAAGTAAAAGTAAATTCACCTACGTACTTTACGGACAAAAAAATTGCAACCCAAACACACCAATCAATAAACCTTGCAGCCATCCGATCGTAAGGTTCTGGGAGTTCGTTCAAATCAACGCCTGATTCTGAGTCATTGGAAATTCTCTTAGGATTACCTTCCCAAGAATCTCCATTCCAATAACGTTGAGAATTTACAGGGTCGCCTTTAGCCTGATACCACCCTGGGTCTGGTTTTTCAGAAGATTCTTCCATTAGCCAACCTATACTACCCAAACTTTGAAAGAGAATTAAAGCTTTCAACATAATCATAGGACTTGTGAGACACAAACAATTCAACTTACATAATTTCATGTAAAGTTCTAACTAGATCTTTAAAAGGGGCAGTGATGAAAAAAACTATCTTAGTAACAGGCGGAGCTGGATATATCGGTTCACATACCAGCGTGGCTCTCCTAGAGCGAGACTTCAATGTAGTCATTGCTGACGACCTCTCAAACAGTTCATTGGGTTCAATCGAAGCGATAAAAAAAATCAGTGGTAAAGAAATACATTTCGAAAAAATTGATCTAACCAACATCGATGAATTATCCAAGTTATTTAACAATTATCCAATCGAATCTGTTATCCATTTTGCAGGATTAAAAGCCGTGGGAGAATCTGTTGAACAGCCTCTTAAATATTATGAAACAAACTTAGTCTCAACCATCAATCTATTAAATGTTATGCAGGCAAACGATGTGTACGACATCGTATTTTCATCCTCAGCAACTGTTTATGGGGTTCCTAAATCTGTACCGATTAAAGAATCTGCAGATACAAGCGCAATAAATCCATACGGACAAACAAAATTAATGATTGAAAACATTTGCCGAGATTTAGCAGCTTCAAATGCAAATTGGAGAATAAGTTTATTAAGATATTTCAACCCTATCGGAGCAGATCAAAGCGGAGAGCTTGGTGAAGACCCAGCAGGCATTCCAAACAACTTAGCTCCTTATGTCATGCAAGTCGCAATAGGAAAGCTAGAGAAACTATCAGTATTTGGAGATGATTGGGGAACAAAAGATGGCACCGGAGTAAGGGACTATATCCACGTTTCTGATTTAGCTTTGGGACACATCGCTGCATTAGAAAACTTATCAAATGGCGCTGAAGAATATAACCTGGGCACCGGCACGGGCTACTCTGTTTTAGAAGTAATTGCTGCAGCAGAAAAAGCTGTCGGAAAGAAAATCCCATACGAAATAGTCTCAAGAAGACCAGGCGATATCGCAGAATGTTTTGCTGACCCTTCTAAAGCCATAGAAAAACTGGGTTGGAGAGCAGACAAAAATCTAGACTCCATGATGATAGACGCATGGAATTGGCAATCAAAAAATCCTGAAGGTTTTAAATCCTAACGCCTCTTAATTTTCTAAGGACTCGTAAATATCCTTACATTCAGGGCATATCGGATATTTTTTAGGATCTCTGCTCGGAATCCAAACTTTGCCACATAAAGCAACAAGAGGTGTTCCTTCTACAGAGCTAGCAACAATCTCGTCTTTTTTAACATAATGAGAGAATCTATCATGGTCGCCTTGATCAGCTTCTGCTTCAACAGCATTAGGCTTTATTAAAGTATCTGTCCCATCATCAATTTGTGAGGCTCTGATCTGGTTAAACATTCTTTAAGTTTAACCAGTAGTAAGAATCGGTTCCTCACAATTCATTTACAAACTAAAATGCCGTCCGGGGTTAACAGATGCGTCATTGCTACATCATGGATCTCGACAGGGATTTCTGGCAGTAGATGATTTATACTTTTTACAATCCCAATAATTACGGTATCGGGTTGTAATGATTTCAAGAAACTATCGTAATAACCCATGCCTCTTCCCAATCGTGAACCTCTTTCACTAAAAACCACACCAGGGACTAACACACACTTTATATCTGCTGGGAACAGGAAAGGTGAACCATCTACAGGTTCTAGAAATCCATATTTGCTGTGCTCCAATTCTGACGAAGCCGGATGTACAGAAAGGCTTATCCCTTCACCCATTCTAGTTAAAGCTTGATAATCGAGGCTTAGATGAGAGAGGTCGACCTCATCTACTTTTGAAGAATACGATACAAGATATTTTTTAGTCTCATGAAGAACCATTTCTTTAAAAAACCTCACAATTTCTGCACAATACTGTTGAGAAATTTCTGGATTAAAATTCAGTGATTTTGCCCAATCCCTCATTCTTTTCTTCTCTGTCTTCATATTTCTTAGCCTTTTTAGATGTGTGTTTTAAAAAAAATCATACGAACAACTGGGCTATATATCCCAACAGGAGTATATCGAAGTCACATATATGTAAATATTATAGATATTAGTAGTATCGTTTTTTATATCAACTTATGAATTTTGAATTTTTGAAGAATCCATCAAACACAAATAGGTTTATGCTTGCATTATCGGTTTCATCGGTGGCAGTGCTTGTGGTTGCTGTTCCATTGGCTGTCGCAGCTATCAATGCTCCAGCTAACGAGTCCACGGAAACTCTTAAAGTTTACACCGATGATGGCTCTTCATATGTTGTGCCCAAAAGCGCCCTAGTCAAAGAGCCTTCAGACAGTGTCGATTCTGACCAAGTATCAAACACAGAAGCTATTCAAGAAAATAATGAATCCACAAGCGCTACCAACGAAACTGAAACTAGGAAAAACAAGAACCCTTCTCCCCCCACACTCAGCCCTGTAACCCAAGCTACTACCTTCGAAGAAGTAACAACCACTAAACCAGAACCAACTCCTGATGATCCAATAAATCCAGAAGTAGATCCAGGCGACCCGGTAGATGAAGGGTCAACTACAACAACAGAAAAAGATCCCGATGATGAGGAAGAAGAAGATACAACTACTTCCACAGAAGATATAGACGAAGATACCAAACGAGGAAATCCAAACAAGGTTGAGCCTTAACGGCTAAGTCCAATCAGTTACAATATTTGCTCGCTAAACTGCCTATATGGTCAGATCTGATTGGAAATCTATCCTCAAAACTGAGTTTGAAAAGCCTTATTGGCATGACTTACAAAAGTTTGTTGCTGATGAAAGAAAGAAACACTTAGTTTACCCTCCCCCAGAAGATGTTTTAAACGCATTTAATTTAACTAGCTTTACTAACTTAAAAGCAGTAATACTTGGCCAAGATCCTTATCACGGCCCAAACCAAGCACATGGTCTGTCTTTCTCAGTGAAAGAACCAACACCGGCACCTCCGTCACTGCTTAACATATTTAAAGAACTAAAAGACGATCTAGGTATTGATAAACCGAAGCACGGCAATCTAGAACAATGGGCCAAACAAGGTGTGCTACTTCTAAACACAACTTTAACTGTTAGAGCCCACGAAGCTGGTTCACATCAAAAACATGGTTGGGAAACATTCACTGATGAAGTAATCAAAGAAATCAGTGAACAACAGAATGGAATTGTATTCATACTCTGGGGTGCCTCAGCGAGAAGCAAGAAAAAAATATTTAATGCAAGCAACCATCATATAATTGAATCACCGCACCCTTCACCTTTATCGGCATACAGAGGGTTTTGGGGTTCCAAACCATTTTCTAGTACAAATCAAATTTTGATTGAAGCAGGCAAAGAGCCAATCGATTGGAGTTTATGAAGATAGTTCAGATCTAAGTTTCTTAAGATGTTTGTTAAATACATCTTTTAATTGATTCGCTTCAGCACCAAAGGAATGCAACGGAGAACGTTCATGGTGTACTCGGTTCACTAACACTCTCATAGGAACATCCGGCTTCCAAAGTTTTTTAGCGCCAACCAGCTTTTTGATATCTTTTGCACGTTCTTCAGCATCATTAGAAACGGCTGGAACTCTATTTAAGATGACACCAGCTAAATCTAAATTGCGATTTTCTTTGTTCCAAACCATATCAATAAGATCTAGTACAGGCCTTATGCCTTGAAAACCAAATATTGTTGGTTCAACCACCAGCAAAGCCCTGTCAGCTGCGGTAAGGGCGTTTGTGGTGTTATATCCCAGAGACGGCGAGCAATCTATAAGAACCAACTCAAAGTCCTCAGCAACGCCCTTTAATGCCCTCTTGAGCCGTTTGTAGGTGCCAGCATTCTTTACGTCTGAATCTCGTTCTGTCAGATCGCCAGAAGCCGGCAGAATCCAAACATTGTCTCCCCAGCCTGACTCTACAATCATAGAGCTAGCAGCACCGTCTCTATTTGCTTTAATTGCATCTCCAGAACCTAAGTTCTTTGTAGAAGGGTTCACACCGAGAGCCCATGTGGCGTTGGCTTGGGCATCCATATCAATTACTAGGGTCTTAACCCCAGAGGCCCATGCCGCCGAAGCGAGACCTAACGTTACAGTGGTTTTTCCAACTCCACCTTTTTGACTGAGTACAGCTACTTGTCTAGACATAATATAAATCTAGAGCATTTTTTGGTGAATTGGAGATACTTTTACTAAAAACAATCATTTAAGATACTAATTGTTTCAAAAAAAACGAGGGGAAACTTGGCTTATTTAGCCGCCCACTACCCTATCTTGTCGAAGATTTATTACTTTTGCGTCTTCTTGACCTAATAGACCTCTAAGACGGTTAATCTCTTCTTCGTATTCATTTCGTTTACGACGAGCTACTGCCAAAGCAGCATCAGCGCGAACTACCAAGTTCTTCAAGTTTGCTACTTCAGCTGTCACCTTAGGATCATGACCAGGTTCTTGTATCGCAGGATACATACCTGAGATATTATTATTTTCTAAATCAGATTTAAGAGCAAATAGTTCGTTTACAGCTTGTGTTCGTTGGCGTTCTAATTTAATTCGACTTTGTGTTAAATTCTCACGAATTTTTTCGTGAACACGCCATTGGTACAAAAGTGCTGCACACCCTAAAATAACGCCGATAGCCAATCCGATGAGTAAGTCCTGCACTTGTAAACGCCTTTCTCTTCTGTAATCAAACTGTAGCCTAAAAAGAACTAAGATGACAACCGGGTAGCTGCATACACCATCACCTCCCTGTGCAAGAAATATACAAAAACACCAAAAATCCCTCTATTCTATTGACTAAAATATTAAAGTTAAAGATAAAAAACTTGTATCAAAAAAAATAAATAATTTTTAAATACACAGAAATATGTAGATACTCGAGGTAATTATACTGTAATCATTTATTTGAATTATTTTTAAGAAGCTCTAGTGCCCAATCAGCGTGTTCATGAGCTTTTATCTCACTAAAATAACTCCCTAACAACTTAGATGTTTGAGAAATCACGAAGGTAGATCTCTTCACCCCAAGAGGCCCGAATCTCTTAACGCCAAACTGTTTAGCTAATTTATGATCCGTGTCAGTTATTAAAGGAATACCTAAGTTATTTATGCTGTCAAACTTTTTTTGATCACTGGCCTGATCTCCACTAACCCCAATCACATGAGATTGAGCTGCAGCAAAATCGTTTTTTAAATCCCGAAAATGGCAGCTTTGTTTTGTACATAGAGGTGTCATTGCTCTTGGATAGAAAAACAGAACAACTGGTCCTTCTTTAAGCAAAGCATCTAGTTCAACAGTATTGGAAAACTGATCCTCTGCAGTAAAGTTTTCAATGGTCTGACCAACCTTCATAATTACCTCCAAAAAAGATTGTAGTAAAAAACTAAGAACTAGAGAGATTATTCTATTTTAAATCTTTAGGGTCTGGGTGGCCTTGGTCAAGCAAAGCCTGAGCCCCACCCTTCCAATCATCACGCTCAATACGCCCAGGAAAAGCATCAATAGCCTCAGTAACCTTAGCAATATCAGCCTTAGTAAAAGCAGCAATCTGCTCCCAAGACTTAATCCCAAACGAATGCAAAGTCTTCTCCATAACAGGACCAATCCCATTAATAACCTTCAAATCATCCGAATGATTAGAACCAGGAGTACCCAACTTAGTAGTACCAGAACGCCAAGAACCCTTACCAGACTCTTCGGAATTGTTGACAGCAGTATCAGGTTTCTCTTTTAACTGGTCTTCTAATTGTGAGATCCGGCTCTTAAGCACTAGATTAGTTTCAGCTTGATCTTGAATTTCTAATAACTTTGTTTCCAAATCTATAATTTTTTGAGAATCAAGATCGTTTTCTTTGTTGCCTTTTTCTAATTCAGCAATTTTTTTACGCTGTTCATCGATTGTAGTTGCAAGAGAATTAGCCTTTTCTTGAACAACAAGCAAACTGTTTTTTCCTGCTTCAATTTCCTTTAAATATCGATCAATAACATCAGAAGCTGAATTATCGCTTAAAGATTTAGCTGACAATTTTGTAGTTAAACCCTCTATCTCACGATTTTGTTGTGCAGCACTTTCATTCATTCTTTGAATTTGTGACTTTGAAGCACCAAGCTCAGCTTGCAATGCAGCGATCTGGTCAGAAGAAGTCTTCGAACTAGACAACTCTTGTTGCACTAAAGAATATTTTGATTCTAATTCAGAAATATTTGAATTTGCTTGATCAAGCTTTGATTTCAGAGCAACAAGTTCATTTCTTGAGCTATCCTCGCTCGAAAGCTTTGACTTAGCCATGATCAGTTGTTTTTCTAATTGCGGCACTTTTTCTGCATTCGATCGTAGATCAATTACTTCTTCTTTTAAATCAATGATTGTCTGCTCAGAATTCACAGATGAAGTCTTAAACTCACGTAAACTTTGTAATTCTTTAATCAATCTTTCATCGACTTCAGAACTTGTTTCATCCGGAGAGTCTTTAAGTTGAGATTTTAGTTTGCTAATCGCTGCGTTTAGTTCCACTTCTTTAGATTCAAGATTAACCAGCTTAGCATTTGAGCTGTCAAGTTTCTTTTTTAAACTTGGAACTGTCTTTTCGAGAACACCAGCTTTCTCTTCAGCTGCCTTTAACGAGTTAACCTCCAAACGTAGCCTTTGATTCTCTGTTTCTAATTCAGATATCTGACCTGAATCATCATCAGATATGACCTTTCGGTTCCTCCATAGAAAAAAAAGGCCAATTGCTAGGCCAATCAAGAAACAAAGCAATAAAGCCATAAATACTGCTGCAGTTAGCCATGGGAATGATAGTGCGATCATTTGATTCCTTTTTCATTAAGAATGGAAACTCTGTGCGTTCTCATACTCATAAGATCTCCCATTCAATACGTCGATTAATTTGTTTATCTTCAAGAGACTTTTCTTGAACTTTAAGTTCAGTAGATCCACGACCTTCCGAAACAAGACGGCTAGGGTCGATACCTTCAGCCACTAAATATGCAACAACAGATTCAGCTCTTCTCAAGCTAAGCCGTTCATTGCTTTCTGCAAGACCATCCGAGTCGGTGTGTCCTACTACTCTAAATCTCTGGCTTTCATCTGCCTTCAAGATAACTTCTACGGCTTTATCTAGGGTAAGCGCAGAATCATCAGTCAATGAAGAACTCAATGATGCAAACTGTATTGGTTCCAGCAGAAAAAGGTCTTGAAGTTCATTCAGAACTCGTGTTGAGCCAGGATCAACTTCTTCATCAACAACAACAATTGGTGCTGGATCTTTTTCAGTTGCAAAATAATTTATATTTCGAACTTTTGATAACTCGCGAACCGAATTAACTGACTTTGACTCTAGATCAGCTGGGCCGGTAAGATCAACATTTAAACCGTCAATATCAACTGAGACTTGATCTTTCAGTTCAGAATCAGCCGCTATAATTGATGCCACTTCTTCAGAAACAGCGTCTGATAGCCCAGCTGCAACCCACCAAGCCTTAATTATCAAGATTAAGAGTATTGGAAGGACATATTTAAGATTTTTTCTATCCACCATCAAAACTTTTTCAACAACCCCCCACAAACAACGAGTACAATCTACCTGCTATTTTGGTTTGATGTCATCATTGACACCAAATTGAAGTATTTTATCTTTGTCAATAAGATTCGAAATTATTTAATTAGCGATCGCTGAAGATTCTGAGCACGTACCAGAACATAGTCATTAATGATGCAAATAGATTTACAGCTGCTCCTACATATGCTTGTTCCGGGTATTCCTTATAAATTTTCTGAGTATTGTAAAGTATTGATGCCCCCATCAAAGCAACCATAACAACAGAAAAAATCTGTCCAAGCTGAAAACTAAAAATAACTGAAGCAAAAATGGCGCCGACGGCAACCAACACTCCCCAAGTAACAATCGGTCTTAGAAACGATAAGTCTTTTCTGGTCGAATAAGCCACGAGACTTAATCCAGAAAACCCTACAAGAGTTATGATTGCAGCACTCATTACTGTACCACTACCGTTTTCTGCATTAAATACTGAAGCTAGGAGAGGAGCAAACATCAAAGCATAAGCAGCTGATATACCAAATAAGCCCGCATACTGTGCAGTTGGATTTGAAAAGTTATAAGCAGCCTTACTAGAGATTGTACTGACTAACATAAATGCACCTAGTATAGCCAACCAAGCAAAACTTGAATTTCTGGTAAGAAAGTCTAAAATCAAATCTGGCACACCGAGCGCAAACAGAATGGCTTCAAATGCAATAAAAAAACCAATTGCTAGAGCTAAATGCTGATAGACCTTATACAAAAAGGTCACCCTTGTCTCAGCCGAAGCCGTTATAATTGGAGAATAATTTTGACTAGTTTGATACTGCATATTTAACCTTTAATTGAGTATTACAACAGCCTATACAATAATCACAGAAATTAGAATATTTAGGAACTTTAATATAAACTTTGAAACAATTAAGTACCTATTTTGTTGTTATGAAAGTTCTCGACCAGAGCTTGACTCTTGAACTTCTGCTGGACTAATTCCTTGAGATCGGAAGAGCGTC
>ENA-ORXT01003262-ORXT01003262.1-marine-metagenome-genome-assembly--contig:-NODE-3262-length-18149-cov-5.710879_pt1 | contig 18149 bp, 14 predicted proteins | sample MGYA00237868_ERZ511482 | MGnify/ENA metagenome assembly ERZ511482 | reverse complement strand
GACCAGTTCTGGAAGAAGATCGAGCGATTCGGCGTTCCTTGCCTATCTTGATACATTAAATACAAGCCGCACCCGCTCGACCCAGCCAGATGGTGTCACCACCAGCGATTGTTGAGAACAATCCGGCGAAAGACAGGTAGATCCACGATGCCGCTCGACGAGCCAGTCGATCAGCACTACGTTCCACCATTGCACGGCTACGGCCACATCTCCGAGTCTGCAGTGATTGCCACATCATCTGCCACAGCAGATCGCTGCCTGGCGACACGCCCGTAGCTGACTTTTTTTACAGTGTTCGTGTCATGCATGAGATAATCCTCTGACGCTGAACACTACTCCGCCGCCTCTGGAAAACCGCCCGCATGTCTTCAACTCAGATCGAATGGACCGACGCGACGTGGAACCCGGTGGCTGGTTGTTCGGTTGTGACAGCGGGTTGCACGAACTGCTACGCCATGATGATGGCACGCCGGTTGGAGGCGATGGGTGTCGAGAAGTATGTAGGCCTCACTCGTGTCACTGGCGGGCGGCCCGTCTGGACAGGTGTCGTCCGTGAGGACGTTAAGGCGCTGGACACCCCCTACCGATGGGCAAAGCCCAGAAAAATTTTCGTCAACTCAATGAGTGACCTTTTCCACGAGAAGGTGGATGTCGACTTCATCCTCGCGGTGTGGCGCGTGATGAAGGAGACGCCTCGGCATGAGTACCAGATTCTGACGAAGCGTCCGGACATCATGGCGGATGTCGTGGCGAACCGAATCGGGGAGACCTTGCCCAACGTCTGGCTCGGTACGAGCATCGAAGATGAACGTGTCGCCGATCGTATCGAGCCCTTACGCGCCACGCCTGCTGCGGTACGTTTCATCTCGTTCGAGCCATTGATCGGTCCCGTGGGTGCGGTGGATCTGTCCGGAATCGACTGGGCTATCGTCGGTGGCGAGAGTGGTCGCAATGCTAGACCGATACGCGAGGAATGGATTGATGAGATCCACGAGCAAAGCCGCCGATACCACACAGCATTCTTCTTCAAGCAGTGGGGTACTTGGGGCTCTGACAATCAACGTCGCTCGAAGAAGGCCAACGGTCGTCAGTACCGTGGTAGGACGTGGGACGAGATGCCTCGAACGAGGGCAACCGAAACTGCGACGTAGCAGGTCGATCACGGTCGGGTGTTTACCATGCTGGCTCACCAGGGCTTCGCATGCGTGGTCTAAATCTCACGACGGTTAAACCGGGCAATTGCGCGGTATCATCCTACCGTACCGCGCTCCTATGCCTGCTGCAGCACTCGACTCTGCCAATAACTTGTCGCTTCCCGTTAAAGCATGCGATGAGGCCGTCCTGATCATAGCTTCCCTGACGAACAGCACCCATGACGTCTACGAAGGACAAGAAGACGAATGCGAAGTACTTCGGTAACTACAACAACTTGCAGTACGCCAAGCACACGCTGATCGAGGAGTATCTGAAGGGCTGGTATCCAAAGCTAGGGCTTGGAGGCTATAGCGGACGGATTCTATACATCGATACACACGCCGGTCGTGGTAAGCATGATGACGGTCAAAGTGGGTCTCCTGTCGTCGCCATTCAGACACTGCTTGGTCACAGCGCGCGTGATGCCATCCTTGCAAAATCTGAAGTAAGGTTCTGCTTCTTCGAATACAACGAGGAAAATGTCAGCAGCCTTCGAACGACGGTAGCCGGTCTCGGGAAGTTGCCAGATGGCATGGTCGTGGACATCGAATCCGGCGATTGCTTTGAACAACTGACCGCTGCCTTGGATCAATTAGAGGCTAGCGGGCAGAGCCTAGCTGCAGCGTTCGTGTTCGTTGATCCTTTCGGCTTCAAGCTGCCGAGCAAGCTCATGCGCCGCCTACTGAACGCAGGGCCTGTGGAGCTGTTCGTCAACATAATGTGGCGCGAACTCTTCTTGGGAATATCCCAAGCTTGGAAACAGCCGGAAAGCACGTGGCCGCAGGTCATGACGGACATCTTCGGCAGCGATGAATGGAAGGCAATCGATCACGGCACGCCGCAAGTAGACCGAGAGAACCAAGTTATCAAGATTTTCTCAACAGCCTACGGTGCCAAGTGGGCAACGGCGATGCGCATGCTGCAGAAAAACGGCACCTCTCGCTACTTACTGGCGCATTTCTCTAATCACCCACAGGGCCGCATTTTGATGAAGGATTGCATGTGGAAGGTGTGCCCGAGCGGTGGCTTCTACGCGCACAGCGCTGACAATCCCGACCAGAAAGTGCTCATCAAACATGAGCCTGATCTTTCTAGCTTGGAAGCCTGGGTGGCAGCTCTGCTTTCTTCCCGACCACATCGTTGGTCAGAACTCGAAGCGCTGAATCTCCACAACCTATGGCGTAATCCGCACCTGAACCAAGTTATCAAGAAGCTAGGCAAGTCTGGCGTCATCGAACAAGTGAATCCTCCCGACAAGCTCACACGAAAGGCCAACCCACTGCTACAGCTATCGGCGAATCCGTAGTCAACGCCAACCGTAGCCTCTTGGCGGGTCATCATTCGGCATAGCGCTACAAATTCATCGCGTCTTGAAGGTTGCTGTTCGAACACCCATCTTCACCGCTACCTCCAGGCCGTGCATGTTCGCGACCAAGCGACACCTTGAGCATGGTTTAGCCGTCCACGCCATAGACAATTCACCCGACCTCTCGACATGACATTCTCCGCCAAGGGTGATATCCCAATACCTGACACGGGAGAAGCTTTCGAGGATGTAGTTGAGCAGATGGCGCCAGAAGCTTTTGATTTGCACGACGTCCAGAAGGTCGGCCGTTCCGGACAAATTCAAAATGGCGTTGACGTGGTGGGTCGTAGCAACAAGGACGGCAGCTACGTCGGGATACAGTGCAAGCGTGTAGTCGCCCTGACGGTTGCGAGTCTGAGGCAGGAAGTTGGCAAGTCGCTAGCCTTTAAGCCCCCGCTCAAGTCTTTCATCTTGGTCACGACTGCACCACGTGATGTAGACGCACAGGAGGAAGCCCGTCTACTGACGGAAGCCCACAAGAATCGGAATCCACCGCTGTCTGTCTCCGTGGTGTCACGCCACGAATTGCAGGACTTGGCCGATCGGAGCCCTGCGATCCGTGCGTTGTTCCGCACAAGTTGGTCCTCGGATGGCGAAGAAACTGTTGCTTTCATCAGAGAAGATAACAACAGGGTGATCGATGCAGTACTGAAGACGATCGGCCCCGCGTCCAATTCCAGCTCTGTGGCGCTGTCCAATGTTTCGGACGAGGGCACACCACTGCACGGCGAGATCACGGCATTGCAGCGTCGCATTTTCGGCAAGCATACCCGTGAGACGCTCGACGAACTTGAACAAATGAAGGTTTGCCGTTGGTCTGGAGCGTCAGGCAGCGAACGATTCCGTCTGCTCAGCACGATGGCGAGCGCACATGTTGAACTGGACGACCTGAATTCTGCCGCCAAGTGCTTGTTCGATGCCGTCGAAGCCTGCCCTACCCATCCAAAAGCTCGACAGCAGCGTGCTGCAGCCTACCTGTTGACTGACGATGCGGAGAAGGCACGTGCGGAAGCACTGCGTGCTCTGACGGCAAATCCTGAAGCCGTGGAACCAGCCGTCACAGTATATCTCACCAATGCGTCGCTTGGATATTCGGATCTTTTTTCAGACGTTCCTGACGCCTTCCACGACGTCGTTGTCATGCGTAGTGCTGAGGTATCTGTACTTCGTCATCGGGATGACCCTACCTGGATCGACGCCGCAATTGCCCTCTACGATCGCACCTCAGGTTCACTCGTAGCGGGTAGCCGCGTCCAGCTGCACTATGCCGAAGCTGTCGCGACCGCGGTGTTCGAGCGTGGTCTGACGCATGGCGCCTTGTGCAAGAACGATCTCGCGCTACGGATGCGACTGGATTCCGCCTGCAACATCCTCACGGACCATGCCGAGTCCGCTATCACCAACATGCGAGGTGATCTGCCGCGGATGGTGAATAACGCTGTCGTACCGCTTCGGATGCTTGGAAGACTCGATGATGCCGAACGTCTCCTGTCGAAGGTGTCGGTTGACGACTCCGAGAATTCGATTCTTCTGCAGCGAGTTGTTCTTCGTTTTGCGCAGGATGATCGACAGGGCGTTCTTGACCTCATTCCCAACTCGTGCGATGACCTCCAGCTACGTCTTATCCGTGCGGTCTGTATCCGTGATCTCGAAGGGCCAGGGCCTGCGCTTGCAAGCGTGGATGATATCGAGTCGGACACAGGCACCGACCATATCGACAGCTTCCTTCTTGACCTGCAATTCGATTGCATGATCGCGCTTGGTCGGCGCCCCGACGCTATCGCCCTGCTGGCAGTTCTTCGGTCAAAATCCGCTGAAATGGATAGTTCGTTTCGCTACAAAACAATGGAGATCAACTGGCTGGAGGCATTCGACGAAGGAAGTTCTGACGAGATTCTCGAGGCGCTGGTACCGCTGGCCTTGGAACAGGCAACGCCTATCGATCTGGTCGAGCTCGCACTTGCCGCCCGTTCGCAGTACCGCTGGGACCTTGTGGCATCGCTACTCGAGCACGTTGATCGTAGCGTCGACAGCCACCCACTGCAGTTGCTTTGCGTTGCCCTGCTGAACGGGTATGCGTACCGATCTCTCCATGAACTGCTCGAGAACCTGCCGTCCCAGATGAAGGCCATGCCGTTCTACTCAGATGCTATCCACCAGATGGCCGAAATGTTCGGGACCGAAAAGCGGTTTTCTGATTTGCGGCACGAATTCCTGGCAAATTCCCATTCGGCAGAATTATGTCTGGAGCTTCTGGCAGCGGGCGCTCTCGAAGGGAACGAGTCGGAGGCTCAGGCACTTCTGTTGTCGCAGGACCTGAGCGCTCTCGAAGGCGATCCGGCAGAGCGGATGCGCTGTTGTTTGATAGCCGCTGAGCGCGGTCGTGTCGACGATGGCGTCGAGGCGGCCTACCGACTGCTGCTCACAAACTGGAGTGACGTGCGGCTGCATGACCTGTGGAGAACATCGCTCACGATGGGACCTGCCGTACGCGCTCGCCTGGAAGCAGGCGTGGAACTGAGCGCGGCAGGGTCGGTCGTGACGCTGACGCGCGACGATGGCGTGAAACGCCAGTTTCGATTGGAGCAGATCGAAGGCAGCGCCTTGGCAGCAAGGGAGATCGATCCGAACAGTGATCTCGGTTCGAAGATGATTGGGTGCAGGATCGGTGATAATGTCAGCCTTGTCGATGAACCTGGCCCGCCAAGCTGGACCGTATCGGGTATCGACACTGGTTACACCAACGCGTTCGGGCAGTCGATCGAGCGCCTCGACGTTGAGGATGCTGCGAACAGCTCGATGGTGAAAATGCAGATCCTCGCAGTACCGTCAGATCCGCTCGCCGAGCTGACTGACATGTTCAAGAGTCGTATGACACATAGCGACCTGTTCCATGAAGCCTGTGTATCAGCGCCAATTCCCTTAGCACGGATCGCTGGACAATTCGGCATTGATGAACTTGATATTCGCCAGGCGCTCGCCGAACGCGACACCACCATGGCCGTACGCCCCAATATTCCGAGGATTGGTCATCGGGCAATGATGGCTTTACAGGCCCGAGACAAGAAGGGGTGCGTACTTGACACCATGGTTTTGACGATCGTTCGGCAGTACCGTCTGGAAGAGACGATCGAGTCGGTCTGCGGTCCGATTTTCGTTACCATCGATACGCTTCGAGCGCTGGCAACCAGAGCTGAGCGCGCTCGAAACGACGATGACGGCACCGAAAAACTCACGCTCGTCATGCAGGAGGGAGAACTTCGCCAGCACGTTGTTTCAAGCTCGGATCTTCATCGTTTTCGCGAGCATGCAGACGGCGAATTTAAGTGGGCTCGCAGTAGCTTCGGTCTTGTATCGACCCTTCCGAAAAAGGACCTAGATGCCGACGAAAGGTACATGGAAGCGCAGTCTCCCACGACTGGCTGGTCAGGTCCGGCACGTGCGTGCGCAACTCATGACTTGCTGCTGGTCTCTCAAGATACGAAAATGCGTATGTGGGCAACCACGCAGGGTGTAGAATCTGCATGGCTGGAGCCGATCCTGTATGCCGGAGCGGTTCGCGGGCAGATTTCATGGGAAAGAGTACGCCAGATTCTGCTGGAGCTAGCCGTAGCCGGAGAGCGTCCCGGAACCATTGATCCCGTCAGTCTGATTGACCAGTGGAGGCGTGACGCCTACGAACCCACCATCATTCTCGAACGTGCGGTCGATGTTGTCGCAGAGCTCACCTTCGGACGTCATGACGGAATTGTGTTGCTTGCTCGTATGCTTCGCCTCGCTCGAAGCGAACCTGCTTCGACCGAGCAGCAGGATCGTCTGTGCCATGCGGTGTTCAATCGACTTGCAAGAGCAGACGCACCACAACCACTGAGCCTCGTACGTCGTGTCGTGCGCTTGGCTTGCGCGGACTCCGAGCAGATTGCTGATTCCTATGAGCGTTGGCAATGCGCCTAGCCTACCCGTCTGCGAGAATCTTACCGGGCCCGTCACTGTCCACCGAAGACGTAATGCACTCCCAGCCCGATCGGGAATGCAGCCGCAATGCTGTCGAGCCCTGCGCCAAGCCCCCGATTTTCGTCGTCTTGATCGAACGGCAAAGAAAATGTCGCCTCGAAATGCCATCGCAGTGGGCCGCTCTGCCAAGCAATGCCGTACCCGGCCCGCACGACGGATATACCGTCCGCTCTACCACCTCCCGTTGTCAGGTACCCGCGGGCTGCGCCATCCCACTTGTAGTTGATCTGGGCCTGGGCACCATCCTCTCCGGACGTCGCTCCATAGGCAACCGAGCTTGACCACTGATCATTAAATTCCAGGAACAGAGAAGGACCTCCGACAGGGCTCGCGTAGGCGGCACCAATTCCGATGCGCAGACCAGAGGATTCGGCCTGCGCGGGCACGCTGACGAGGCACATAGCCAACGCCAAAAAAACAGTACATTGGTACAAGCGGACTTCCATGAGAGAACGCGTTAAACGATCGGACATGCATTCTACAATTACTTCGAGTCGCCATGACGAAACCAAGTCAGCAATCCGGCGCAGACGGGCCAGATCGAACCAGCAAGATCCAGCACCGTCGCGTCTGGCAAGCCGACAACTGTACAGCGTACCGATTCTTTCGACCCCGACCTTGCGTACGCCTCGTCAGCTGACAGGTGACTGTGTCGGCACGCTGACGGTCGTTCGCTACGATAACGAGATCGCGCTCGTCACCGCGAATTACGTACTACGTCAGCATGGCAACAGCATCTTGTCGGCGCCAGTTGGTACGGGTCGATCCTGTGAGCAGCTCGGGCAGTTTCGCTGGCGCCCGGTGGACGATGGTGTCTCGCCATGTGGCTCGGACGGAACCTACGATCTGATTTTTGCGCCGCTGTCGAGGAAACAACGGACGATCGTGGATTCGACCATCGTGTATCCGCTTGCAGCTGCAGCGTTACAGCTACCAAACCCGTTCGATGCGGTAGTGCATGGGTTCCTTGCGAAGGACAACCTTGCCATTGATATCGAACGTCGGGGATGGGCTCTGCCGTCATACTTCGAGGTGACATCCGAAGGCATCAGACCACAGCTCATCGCGCCCTACAGCCATGCAAGGTACAGCGGCACGGCAGACTTTCTGTTCGATCGTCGCCAAGGTATCCAATGGGAATCGCTTGGGCTGAGCGACGGGCGCTGGAGCGAACAAGCGACTGCACCCATTCCGCGTGGCGTCAGTGGCGGCCCAGTACTTTTTGATCGAACGAGAGATGACAGCCATACCGTCATTCACCGTGATTCAGTGATCGGATTTCTGATCGAGCAGTACGACGGGTCACATGATCGGCAGATGGGCCTGCCGTCTGATGTGCTTCGCATGACGACGTCGGACATATTGATCCAGGCATGGGGCCGGTTCTGGATCTGAACTCGCTACTGGTCAGGTTGCCGCGTGAGAGGAACCGTACTCCGGACGAAAATCGTTTCCAGTGTCGCTGGCGCCGCCTTTAGCTCGCCGGCCCGACTGGCATGTTCGAGACCTAGCTCAAAGGCGTACTCGCCAAAAAGATCATACAACCGGTCTTCCGAGATGGCGACCTTCCCGTCCTCTTCTTCGCTCTGTGAGATGAGAATCGTCCAAAGTGCTGCCATGTACTCGTCTTTGCCCGGGTCTTCTGGTTCGAAGCCTGTCGTTGCCTGGACGAGTAGCAGATGAAGCCACTCGTCCGAAAGGTTACAAGGAAGACATGCTTCGGGGCCTTGTGACAACACCTCGCTCTTGAACTGATCTGACGGTTCGGACATCGCGATCTCCAGATAGCCAGCACGACAATCATGAGCACAAGAGCTTAAATCAAATACCCCAGAAAAGGGATTTATAGTCCGTGGATTGATAGGCGGTCACTCGGGATAGTCCTACCCTTTGCGGGACTAGCCCTCAGTGAGCGACGAACGAGTGATCAGCTTCGGTCGGCGGATCAGGACGATTCGCAAGTCCATGAGCGTCTCGCAGGAGAGACTTGCAGCCCTGGCCGAGCTGGATCGCAGCTACATGGGTCATGTCGAGCGAGGCGAGAAGAACGTCACCATCCGGAACGTCTTCAGGATCGCCGATGCGCTCGGCGTCAGGCCGGGTGAACTGTTCGAGTGACGGTTCAGTGTCGTTGACTCCCCACGTCGGTGCGCGCACCACTACGTCCGCCTTCGGAACGGTGCCCTCTACTGACCGTCCGAATCAGATGGCGTCGTCTCCAGCGGTATGTCAATCCCAACGCATCTGAGCGCGTGATGCGCCTGGAACTGACAGGGGAACAAGGCTTCCGACTTCGGCTTTGCCTTGGACCCTTTCGATGACACGTGTGCGAATGCGTAACCGCCCTGAGGAAATGAGCGCCCTCCCTTGAGGTTTCCTAGTACGCCGCGGACCGGCCGGATATCGTCGAGAAAGAAGAGAAGCCAAGCTTCGAAGTCGAAGTCGGGTTCGATAGGAAATGCCAGGCCGCAGGATCCTTTCGCTTCGACCAAACGACCCTGCCCATCAATGTGCGACGGCTCGCGCTCGATCTCCACGATGCAGACGCTCTTGTCCCTGGTGCGAATGCGCACCACGAGCACTCCACGGCGCTTGCCGCTCTTCAGCTTGTACCAACGACGCATCTCCGGGCTGGTCGGTATTTCCTCACCAGCTTCGGACAGGCGCTCGTCGCCCTTGAACGGCTGCAACGCGATCAGGCGTGGCGTCTCGGCGTCGACCACTCCCTGTTGAAAGGTGAAGAACTCGACTGACTCGATCACATCTGGATTGGTCTTGCCGATCCTTCGAAACGCGTACCACATGTCGAGGATGAGCCCGTGCGACGCGTTCTCGTCCTGGTACGCAGCTTCGATTTCGTCTTGATCCGCCGCCGACAAGGACAGATATCCGGTGTTCTTGTCTCTTCCTCGGCTCTCGGAGCCAGCATACCTTTTGGGTCGGTTCTTCGTATCGCCGGGCGTCGAGCCTTTGAACTCTCCAGCCCCTTTCTGCGCCCGGTCGACTTTTCGCTTTTGCAAGACCTCGAACCGATCGTCCTTGGCTCGGTGACTACGGCTGCCACGCGCTGCCTCGTCGTCTCTTGAAGACTCGACAGGCCCTGGGTCCTCGGTCTCGACCTTGCTGTGCCGTGCAAGCCGCGCCCGCAGGGCTTTCGATTGATCACATGCATCCGTCACACCGCCATCCATCTCTCGATGCAGATCGATAGGGGGACCATCCGGGTCGGTGCATCCATCCACGCGTAGCCCCAAGCCTGATTGCCCCCCGTTGAAAGCGTATCCCCCGACCAGTAGCGTCGCAGTCTTACGATGCCAAGGCGGCACTTCGAGGAACGTCATAGCGCCGCTCGTGCCGTTGCTGTTTTGGGAGACGTTGCGGGCCTGCTCCTTCTCGTTTTCTTTCAGCTCGACCGATGAGCTGTCTCTCCAGCTAACGTGAGACGCCTCGAGCTGCCGCTGGAAGTATCTGACTGCTGCCTGGGTGACTGGGTCGTGCAACAAGTGGGCGAGAAAGACCGCGTCGCTGTTGTAGCACTTGCGCCGAAGGGTGACCCACCATCGAAACGCTTCCACCGATTCTGGAGGATCCCCGATCAGCTGTGCGTGCGCCCCTCTTTTGCCGTCCAGGGGAAGGGCAACCAACGCCCGCGTTACCCATTGTGACCTGCCGTACATTCGCGACAGGAACTCGATGCACGGCACGACCAAATGCCCAGTCACCCGGTACGAAGGGTCAGCTGGATTCGGGTACCGAGGATCCCAGAGGTCGAACTCGATCAGCGGGCTCTGGTCCCGTGGGAACTGTGTTGGATAAAGATCGTAGGGGTAGGGTTCGCGTAAATCCTCGCCGCGAAGGGACTTTTTTTTGGACTCGGCGAACGTCACGAACCGCCACGACCCCTCGTCGAAGTTCACGTGATACTTGCGCTGCTCTAGCTTCACTTCCGATCTACAGTAGATGCCCTGCCAGACGGTACCGATCCGAACTTGGCCAATATCGGTCAGCGGCACATCGCAGCGGATGACGTCGCCTTCGACACGACCGTCGTCGGTTCGTCGACGGAGACCGACTACAACGTTAGGGCGAGAAGGTGCAAGACGGTTCGGTTTGATACCGCAGAAGGACCAGACCTGATAGGTCCCACCGTCTTCTCTGAACGGCACCTGCAACTTGATACCGGACTTCCTTTTGACAGTTTTGAAGATGCGATCCAAAGCCGAACATCCTCGTGGTTAGAGAAGGTCGACTATAAGCCTTGACGGGCTGCCTCATGATCGCTGTGGCCGGCCAGGGTTCTTCGGCTGGCAAATCGTCTCATGTATTTCGTGAGCGTCTCATTAATTTCGTGTTCTGACACCCGCCCCCCACCAGTGCCGCCGCGGACGCGGTGTGATGGGGTGCCCGGTACGCCCGCACGTGTCGATCGGCCGTCTGCGCGGGCAAGCCCGCCACCGAACGTATCGAGGCCAGCTCCAGCGCCTCGCACTCGCTCAGCGGCGGGCACAGTCCGGGCAGACGGCGCGCCAGCATGGACTTGCCGGTGCCGGGTGCGCCGTGCATCAGCAACGCGTGTCCGCCGGCGGCGGCGATCTCGATGGCGCGTCGCGCGGCCGGCTGACCGATCACGTCACTCATGTCGGGAGCATCTGCATCGGCGTCGGCGTCGGCGTCGGCGTCGGCGGTGGCGGTGGCGGTGTTCCGAACCTTGGATCGGGCATGCGGCGGGCACCGGTCGCGATCCCCCGTCACCCCGGCACGCCGCTCGCGCAGCGCGGCGACCGCCTCGTCGAGCGAGTCGGCCCACAGCAACGGCGTGCGCGCGGCCAGGCCCGCCTCCTCGACGCATGCCGCGGGCAGCAGCAGGGTGTCGTCGCTGCCGTACAGCGACAGCGCCACCGGCAGCGCGCCCGGTACCGATCGCAGCTCTCCGCCCAGACCGAGTTCGCCCACCACCACCATGGCGTCCAGGCAACCGGCCGGCAACTGGCGAGTCGCCAGCAGCAGGCCGAGGGCGATGGGCAGGTCGAACCTGCCGCCGTCCTTGGGCACGTCAGCCGGCGCCAGGTTGACGGTGACCTTCACCTGCGGCACCCGGAAGCCCAGGTGCGACAGCGCCGCTCTCACCCGGTCGCGCGCCTCGCGCACCGCCGAGTTCGGCAGGCCGACGATCGACATGCCGGGCAACCCGCCACCGGTGTGCACCTCGACGGTGATCGGGCGGGGTCGGACACCGTCCAGTGCGCACGAGCGCACGGTGGCGAGAGCCATGGGGAACCTCCGTGTTCCGGGTCGATCGCGGGGCGGGACGCCGGACCGCCGTGAGGGGCGGTGGCCGGCATCGCCGCCGTCGAATCAGCCTACCGGAACGGCGCCCTCGGGGTTGCCACCATCCGGTGATCCGCCACCACGGATCGATAATGGGCGGCTAGCGGGACGCGGGCGGTGCCCAAGGGGGGGCGGAACGTGCCGCTCGAGGTCACGAAGACCGGACCGTCGACGCGGAAGTCGATGCCCTCGACGTTCCAGAGCACCGCGCCGTCGCGCACGTCGATGGCCCCCGGCCCGCCGCCCGCGACACCCGGATAGACGAGCCGATCGCCCGCGAGCGTCGGCGCGCCTTCGACCACCAGGGGTTGGTCGTTCCAGATCGTCGCGCCCGAGGCGGCGTCGAGTGCCACCGGGCTGACCCTGCTGGACGTGGGGCATTCGGGCGATACCTTCCACACCCGCGAGTTCGGCTTCCAGGTCGACCGCACCCGCATCATGTGGCTGCGCGCCGCGGTGATCGGCCTGGCGTTCGCGGTGCCGTTGCTGATCGTGGTCGGTGCACTGGACGGTGGCGCGCTGCCGCTGCTAGTAGTCCAACTGCTTGATACTGTGGGGCTCAGCGAGCCTGTGCGCCGCCGCGTCGGACCGCCTGGTCGCCGGAGACGAGTTTCACCGGTACGCTCAGCGACCGGCCATCGACCGCGCAAAGCAGCCGAGGACCGGTCTCAGGACGACCTAGTACTCGAGATCGATAAAGGGCGTCGCCGCGGCGCGAACTGCGGGGTTGGAGGTACGGATCCCGGCGAGCGGCGGTACCGAAGTCCAGAACCGGGTCAGGCTGCCGAGAGCAAGCTCCATCCCCTGCTGCAGACCAAACTCCAGCGGTCGCACAAGCTGAGGTCCGGCCTCGTAGACCTCGTTGGCGATGTCAGGCCGCGCATGCGGTCCTTCGAAACGGTACATCGACATCGTGTACGGGCCGGCGAGCAGGTAGAACCAGATCTTTGGCGAGCGCCGGAAGATCGCCCAGAGGTTCGGCTCACACCCGATCTCCTTGCGAGCGATCGCGTTGGCGTACACCATCGATACCTTCGTTGGCCACTTGCCGATCATCTGGCTGCGGTGAGCTTCGACAAGGGACGTCATGCTCTCCGTATCGGGCAGGCGGCGTGCGCCGCTGAATACCAATGCGCTCCAACGGGCTTGCATTTCCATCGCCTGGAACACGGAGCCGACAGAGCCGCGGCAGAATCCGACAAAGCTCATGCCGGGCAGTTCAGGGTGGAAGACGAGGCGGTAGCGATCGCGGCTGTCGTGCCCTTCGTAGCCTGCGGGCATGAACGGCCAACGCGGCTTGTATCCGGTCGCGTCCAGCACGCCGTCGACGTTTTCGATGACGGTGCCGTCGTCGAGACGGATGGTGGAGCCGGATCGGTTGGTGACGTCAGCGGTGTGAAAATGCAGCGTGCCCGCCCGGTAGGCGCGCACGATCGGCGCGGTCTTCGTCACCTGGTTGCGGGTAAGGCCCCATCCGGCTTTCGGGTGAGAGAACCCTAGCTTGTAGAACAGCTCGAACCATTCGGGTGACCAGTTATCCTCGTAGGGTGCGTCCTTGTCCAGGGTGGTGCCGAACCGGCCCGCCAGTCCAAGGTACTTCGTCGCGAACCGGTTGAAGAACCCGTGCATCGTGGTCTGGCTCAAGAGCTTCCACGTGCGGATGAACTGCGGGCACCCGAGCACGAGACGACTGAGCTTGTGGTCGGGAGCGATCCGTTTGCCGAAGGTGTTGCGCGGCAGCAGCAGAACCGGGCTACGCACGATGACGTGCACTTCGTCGGCCACGTTGGCAATCTCGGACGCCACGTCGCTTGAACTCTCGCCCATGCCGACGATGACGACCTTCTTGCCGCGATAGACTTCCGGGTCGCGATAGTCGGCTGCGTGCCGGAACGTCGTGGCTGTCCCCGCATCACTTTCCGCGCCCTCGATGCTCAACGCGTTGCGCTGATGGTTCAACCCCGTGCATACGATGACGTTGTCGAAACGCTCGGCACGGGAGACTCCGTCGGAGCCAACCACCTTGACGACCCAGCTGCCGTCCTCCTGCCGTTCCGTGCTCTCCACTTGCACATCGAATTCGACCTTGTCCGCGACGTCGAAGTGATCGACGTAGTCGTCGAGATACTGGCGGTACTCCGCTTCGGAGTAGTGGGTCGGATACATGTCGTTGGACGATTCGCCTTCCATCGGGAAGTCGCCGAAGAACGAATTGTGGCGCGAAGAGGAGGACATCGTGCGTCCGGTCGTACGCTTGCTACGGTCGTCGCTCGAGTTCCAGACGCCACCCCACTGGGCGGACTTCTCGAAGACCACGACATCCATGCCTTCCTGCAGGCATTCCTTGGCCGACACGATACCGGCAACACCCGCGCCGATGACAGCCACGCGCTTGCCAGCAGGTTGCGCCGTGAACGACTTCACCTTGCGTCGGTCGGACCAGGTACGCCACGCCAGCACGGCCGGTACGAGGGCGATCAGTCCGACGAACGTACCCACTGCCAGCGAGGTGCCGCCGACGAGGTTACCCAGATAGGCGAGCAGTGCGAACGGCAGCAGGCAGATCCCGATGGCGAGCGTCAGCGTGGTCAAGTAGTTGATGCGGTAGAACCACAACAAGACTTGCTCGTTCATCCATAGCACCGCGCGGCGTACGGGCGGTGACGGAACGAGGCGTAGCGCCTGAAGTGCGACGATGGAAAGCGCTACGGCCGTAAGGACCTTCGGGCCGACGAGAAGAAAGGCCGCGGCCGCAAATAGAGCGTAGGTCGCAACATAGTAGATCAGGAACAACAACCAACCGCGGTGCAACCGCAGGAAAGGTAGCGATCCAGCCGTCGGTTCCTTCGTTTGATGTAACGTATCGGTGGCGTGCATACATAAGTTCCTCTGTGAACGGGTAGGTGTATCAATTGCCCTGTCGGACGAATTTCCTCGAGGACGTCTTCCAAAACGCCGGCAGATACGAATGACCGGACTTGCAATAACATGATCGAGATATCGACTTCGTCCAGCCTCAGACGTGCTCGCGCCGTTGCGGTGAAGGGATCGACATCCGCCGTCTGCGCACGTAGAACACGAGGCAGACGGACAACAGCGCAAACGCCGCGAGATAGGCGGGACGTATCTCGAGAATGAGCTGTGTGGACACCACGTCCATGACGATGAGCAGGAGCAGAAACCAGAACATGAAACTTCTCGGCAGGTAGCGACAGGCCAGTGCGCCGAGCGGGGCGCCAAGAACCACGATGGGCACAGCCGCCAGCCAGTACTCGATCACGATGCCGGAGAACCGATCGGTGAACGCAAGCAGCAGCGTGAACCCGACGATGGCGTTGAGGGCCATCACGATCACCGAGGTCGCTATGGCGACGCGCAGCCCGTACAGTCCCGAGAAGAGCATCACGGCGAAGATCGCGAAGTCGATGCCCGTTCCGATCAAGCCACTCAGCACTCCGCCGAGAAACGACACGACGGCCAGCAGCAGAGGTGCGATGTTGGTGACGTTCGCGGCTGCCGAGTCCTCTCGGGCGCGGCTCAGTACCATCGCGACCCCGACCATGGCGCTGAACAGCGAAAAGAGATAGCGCACGTCGGGCGCTGGAATCGCGGGTCCCACGACGAACAGCCCGAAGGCGATGCCGAGCGTGCCGAAGACCAGGGTGCTTCGAATGATGTCGGCGGCGATGGGAGTGCGCGTCAGCCAGATCATGATCGATGCGGCGGTCATGCCGACACTCTGTATGGCGAGTGAGAAGACGAGAGCGGTCGACCCCGGTATGCCGAGCACCTTGGTGAATACCGGGAAGGCCACCGCTCCGCCGCCGACGCTCGTCGAGCCGGCGACAAACGATCCGAACAGCATGGTCGCCGCGATCTCGATGTGATTGCCCACGATGGAGATCGCGGGAGCAGCGCCGAGGTAGAGCAACCACGCTGACCAAACGAGTACGATGGGCAGCAACCCGACGCCAACCTTTGAAATCATCTATAGATGCGCCACGTCGCCCGCGCACCGATATAGATGGCTGGCGGGTGACTTCGGAACACACTCGCCATGCCGCACGAACCCGGGCCAGCTGGTAGCAAGAAACGGGAACAGGCAGGCAAGCATGAGCATGGCCTAGGTTGAAAAAACTGTGACCCAATCGTACTTTTATTCGGCGGCAGGGAATCTCTCCGACACAGTTGTTCACCATCGACACCTCGTGCGGTGCGCTCGATGCGCAGGAGGGCTCGTCGCTGTACAAGGCGCCGGCGGTAGGCCGACGGCCGGCGTGGACGAGCTGTCGAGCGGATCGGCGATCATCGCCGGTGCGCGTCATGACGGTCCGGGCAACGGCACCGAGGTGCGTGACGTCGAGGGGCAGCTCGCGCGCCCGGGCTACGACCCCACCTCGGGACGGGGCCAGGCCTGACACCGTCCACGATGGTGCCGGTGCGCAGGCGGTGGCCGCCTTCGCCCAAGGATCAGCTGGCGCATCCGGACACGCAGCTCCTGGCCTGCGCGGCGCACTCGCCGGGCAGCCGTCAGGCCGATGCCGTCGCCCGGGCGCACGCCGAGCTGTCTGCGGAAATCGACGATGGGGCAGGCTCGGTACCTGGACCGCGGGATTGCCGGCGGACCCGCTCACTGGATCTGATCGGCATCGCCGCCATCGCCTGCGAGCGACGGTCCCAACGCGGTGATCTCGCTGTTTCGCGGCGACTGGTCGGGAGCGGGCCGTTCGGCGCTGTCGACCGTTCGGGGGGGCCGAATTTCAGCATCGGGGCATCAATCCGGCGGCTCGGGCGATCGTGAAGTGGCCCGATGCCACGATATCCTCGGGGGCCCGGCCAGCGGTGATGCCGGCCTTGCCAAGCGCGATCTCGTAGCGATCGGCCAGGTCGGTGCGACCCACCAGGGTGATCGGCCGCGAGCGATCGTGGCCCGCACCGTCGCCGTGCGCACCTCGTGCGATGCCCGCGGCGATCTCGGTACCGATCAGCAGCCCCGACAGGTAGTCGGCCACCCCGGTGCCCTCGAGCCTGTCCAGCAGCGGAAGCGTGCGCACGTGAAAGAGATCGTGCAGCAGGCCGGATCGCTCGGCCAGGCCGGCATCGACGCCCCGGGCGAACCCGTCCGCCCGGAACGGCCCGTCCTCGATCAGCGCGCCCAGGATGGTATGGCCCTTCAGCGCGGCGAACACCTCGCCGGTCATGTAGGTGGTGTGCTCGAGGATACGGCCACCGGCCACGCGAACCCACTTGCTGTGGGTCCCGGACATGATGAACACCCCGTCGGACATGCCCTGCGCGCAGGCGCCGATGACCTGCGTCTCCTCGCCGCGCATCACGTCCGGGCCGGCGTCGTGCTCGCTGATCATGCCGGTCACGAAATGCAGGTCGACGCCGCGCTCTGGTGCGGTACGGCACCAGAGCGCGGGCCAGCTCGTCCACCCCGAGCGGTGCGGGCAGGTAGGGCGTCTCGACCCAGCCGTTGCGGCTGGTGATCATCCCGGAGGCGAGCACCGGCAGCCCGCCCGCGCCGAGCCACGGGCGCACCAGGGCGTCGAACACCGCCTCGAACCCACCGCGGTCGACCTGCAGGATGCCCCGAGAGGAGGAGGTCCGGTCCAGCACGTCGCCTCGCCGGTCCAGCAGGTAGGCGCGCAGCGACGACGTACCCCAATCGATGCCGATCAGGGCCGGCTCGGGTGCCGGTTCAGATACGGCCGAATTCATTCAGCAGGTCCTCGATCGTCTTGCCCTGCGCAACCCATTGACGCGTCTCCTGTTCGCGCTCGGCCTGCTCGCGGGCGAGCGCGACGATCTCCTCCGCCTTGTCCAGCGCGATGACCGTGACGCCCATCAGGTCGGCCACGATGAAATCACCCGGGTTGACCAGGATGCCGCCGCACTGGATCGGCACGTTGATGGACAGTTCCTCCTTGCGCTCCGAGAACATGGTGTGGGTGCCGCGCGGGACGATCGAACGCGTCCAGATCGGCCAATCGATATCCTCCAGCTCATCCGTATCGCGGAGTATAGGAAGGATAAAGGGCGTTCTGTCTCGGCCTCGAGGCGCCGTCGTGGCGCTGTAGCGCGCCGTTGAGCACACAAGGAAGCTCTCGGGGCGCGCCGCGGGGCCGAGGAGTCGCCGCGCAGGGGGCGGCTGGGGAGGCGAAAGTGGGGCGAATCGCCCCGAGCGGTGCCGCGCCCTGCTCGCCCCGGCGCGGCGCGCGCAGGGTCGGGCCGAGGCGGCGGC
>ENA-ORXT01003261-ORXT01003261.1-marine-metagenome-genome-assembly--contig:-NODE-3261-length-18165-cov-3.945378_pt1 | contig 18165 bp, 14 predicted proteins | sample MGYA00237868_ERZ511482 | MGnify/ENA metagenome assembly ERZ511482 | reverse complement strand
GACATCAGCGATAAGGGAGACATCCAGGAACTGTTTCAGTTTCGCCCGCTGGAATCAATCAACAACGGCACCATTCCGCACAACGTTCACGTGATTGATGACTATCTCTCGATCAGTTATTATACCGATGGCCTTCGGGTCGCTGACGCCAGCAAGCCGGATAACATCATCGAAGTAGCCAACTACGACACCTGGTCTGGCGCTGACGGTGACTTCAACGGTGCCTGGGGCGCTTACCCTTTCCTGCCAAGTGGGCTAACGCTGGTGTCTGATCGTCAGAGTGGTCTTTACGTGGTAGACGTAAACTACAAGCGTGCCGCCTGGCTGGAAGGCATCATCTCCGATGATGAACTTGGCTTGCCCATCAACAACGTCGATGTATCCATTGCAGCAACTCAGGCAAATACCGGTACTTCTGATGCCCTTGGTCGTTACAAAACCGGACTGGCCGACGCTGGCAGTTACGAGGTGACCTACACGGCCGAAAACTACCTCCCGCTTACGCTTACCGTTAGCCTCGAAAACGGTGTTTGTACTATCATTGACACTACCCTGAAAACCGCCACCCCCCGCTTTAATCTGAAGGTTACCGTGATCGACGACGAAACGGAGGAAGAAATCCCCTCCGCCATTGTTCGCCTGACGAACAATCGTAAGGATATACTCAACCGAACAGACAACGCCGGTGAGGTACTAATCGATGCCGTTTTTGAGGATACTTTCGACCTTTTTGTCACGGAATGGGGCTACGAAACACAAGAGCGACTTTCCATTGCAACTGAAGACCTTCAGGACCTCGTTATTCGTCTCACTCCCGGATTCATGGACGACTTCGTGACCGACGAAGGATGGACGACGACTTCCGAGGCCAATAGCGGCGACTGGGAGCGGGGCGTACCGAGAGGTACATTCTTCGGAAATGAACCGTTCAACCCGGGCTTTGACGCTGACGGAGACATCGGCAATGAAGCCTACGTAACGGGAAACCGGGGTAACGGTGCCGGAGACAACGACGTTGACGGTGACGAAGTAACCCTGACGTCGCCCATCTTCTACGCCCTTCCCGGACAGGATTCTCTGCGGGTGAAGTATCAGTTTTGGTTTGCGAACGACGGAGGCGACTCCCCAATAAACGACACCCTCACGATCAGTATGGATAACAACGAGGAGACGGTCGTCATCCGCCAATACACCGGCCTGCAAAACGAATGGACGCTGGATTCTTTCCTGGTCGCTGATCACCTCAGGGAGAGCAGCCAACTTCGCCTCATCGTAACGACCAGCGACTTCAGTACCGCCGGCCACCTCGTAGAAGCAGGCTTTGATAACTTCCGGGTATCCGGCCGATCCATCCCTGTGAATACTGATGACCTTACGCTTTGCGGTAACTGTGACCGGATACACATTTTCCCGAACCCTTCCAGCAGCGAGTTTCAGATGACGATTGGCACCAACTTATCTTTTCCTACCCTGCGGGTGATGGATGCCCTGGGGCGTGTTGTTGAAAACCGTGAATTGCAAGCAGATACCCAGGTGCTTAGCTTTGGCGCACAGCTGCCTGCCGGGCTCTATTTCGTTGAGTTACTGGACGGTAGCCGCCGGGTGGAGGTTAGTAAGGTGATAAAGGAATAGGGAACCTGGCGCGCACGCAGGTGCAGGGTAGGTTGAAAAGCAGTGAACTGCCCAAAAGTCCGGAATGACTACTGTTAACCCTTAACGCTCGCTAACACCTGCACCGCCATGCGGTCCGGAGAAGGATCCTCCGCCACTACCGACCTTAAAATAGTTGCCTTGCGGCGGTCGCCGTAATGCTGGTAAGCTTTGTCGTAATAAACGAGCGCAATTCTGGCGGCGGTAGCATAGTCATCCGCTTCCATAGCTTCCAGCGCTGCTTTCAGGTGTTGGCCGCCGAGGCGCTTCCGGATTCGCTCGAAACTCTGCCCGAGGGCTTCTTTCGGGTAGGCTCCGTAGAGCTCCACCAGGCGGTTCACCCGCCATTCCAGGGGTTGGTCTAAGACCACCACCGGAGCCGAGATTAACCGACCATAAAATTCATCCGAGAAGCAGACATGCCCGATAAGCCGGCTCTCGTCTTCCAGCCAGACGACCTCTCCCTCCGGGATGGCCCGCACGGCGGCGAAGAGCTGGTTTTCAAATTCTTCCGAGGTGGGCTGGGGCAACTCCCCGATGGCCCCGAAGGCGGAGCCCTTGTGGTTGGCAAGGCCTTCCAGGTCAATTACGTTAGCACCCCGCTGGCGCATGGCCAGCAGGACGGGGGTTTTACCGGAGCCCGTGGGGCCACTAAGCACGCGTAGCTCATGGCGATCCTCCGCCAGGTACCGGCGAAAGAAACGACGGGCGGCTTTGTAGCCACCAGCCAGCTTCACCACTTCCATCCCGGCCCGCTCCAGCAGCCAGGCAACACTACCGCTTCGCTGGCCGCCTCGCCAGCAATGAACAACCACACGGTTGCCCGTTGCCAGCTGCCGGGCAAGCTCCACCAGCTGCCGCATCTTACCGCCGGCAATATCCAGTCCTTCGAGCAGCGCGGCATCCGGAGATTTTTGCTTGTACAGTGTGCCAACCTTTGCCCGCTCTTCATCGGAGAATAAGGGTAAAGATTGCGCTGCTGGCAGTTTACTCTTGGCAAACTCTCCGGGAGAGCGCACGTCCAACAGCACGTGGCTACGCCACGTTGGATCAGTGAAAAATTCTTCCGGAGTGATGGTTTGCATGTGAGGGCGAAGGTACGCGCTACTTGTTCACAATCGCATCCTGATGATCAATTGATTCCTGGTGAACGGCCCGGAGGTAAGACTTCATGAATTCCTCGCTCAGTCCGTGCTTCGTTCCTGCTTTAGCCGCTTCTGCCATAATGACTTCCCAACGGTCAGATTGTAAAACGGCGATGTTGCGGGCGGCTTTGAATTCGCCAATAGAATCAGCGAGTTGCATACGCTTGCCGAGCATACCGATCAGATCGCTGTCCACTTCGTCGATCTGACGGCGCAGCTCGATGAGGTCGGCCATTTCAACCTCGTCGGCCGTTGGCTTACGCAGGCGCAGGTTCTGCAGCATTTCCCCGAAGACCTTTGGGGTAATTTGCTGGGCAGCATCGCTCCAGGCTTCGTCCGGACGGGGGTGCACCTCCGTCATCAAACCATCATAATTGAGGTTGAGGGCCTCCTGAGCGACTTCCTGCAGGGTATCCCGGCGGCCACAGATGTGGCTGTTGTCAACAAACATTTGCAGATCGGGGAACTTCCGCTTCATCTCGATGGCCATCTGCCAGCGCGGTACGTTGCGGTAGCTGGTTTTCCCGTGGTAGCTGAAGCCGCGGTGAATGAGGCCGATGCGGGTAATGCCTGCCTTGTAGATCCGTTCTACGGCTCCCTGCCAGAGGCCAAGATCCGGGTTGATCGGGTTTTTGATCAGGACGGGAATATCCGTACCACTCAGGGCATCCGCCACTTCCTGTACACTGAAGGGGTTGACCGTAGTACGCGCACCCAGCCAGAGCACATCAATACCTGCTTTAAGACAGTCATAAACGTGGGCGGCTTTGGCCACCTCGGTGGTGGTACGCAGGCCGGTTTCTTCCTTTACGCGCTTGAGCCACTGCAGGCCCTCCTTACCAACGCCTTCAAAGCTGCCGGGACGGGTACGCGGCTTCCAGATGCCCGATCGAAACAGGTCTACCTGGTTGAGCTTGGCAAGATCCTTGGCGCACTGCATTACCTGACCTTCGGTCTCGGCGCTACAGGGGCCGGCAATTACAAGACCGCGGCCGGGAGTAGGGGTCAATACTTTTTTGATATTCATTTCCATGGCTTATTATATTTTGGGTGAGGGCGAGGCCCTTGATTGTGTTTATGGTAGGGGGCAAGCCCCTCCCTTACTTGAGTATTTTCTGGATCTGATTGGCGCGTTCTATGCGTTCATAGAAGCCGTCAAAATCGCGTTTGATCAATTGGGTTCTGAATTTTGAGAGTTGTTCGATGTGTTCGTCCAGTACGTCGAGTACATTGTCCCGGTTTTGGCGGAAGATAGGGACCCACATGTCGGCGGAGCTTTTGGCCAGCCGGACCGTTGAGCCAAAGCCGGAGCTGGCCAGTTCGAAAATCCGCTGTTCGTCTTCCTCTTTTTTGAGCACCGTCAGGGCCAGTGCGAAGCTGGCGATGTGGCTGATGTGGCTCACGTAGGCGCAGTGAAGATCGTGGGCTTTGCGGTCCAGGTGACTGATGTGCATACCAGCACTTTTGAACAATCGCCTGGCCATATCAAGGGCATTGGGAGCACTGTCTTCCCCGTCAACGATGACGCACATTTTGCCTTTGAAGAGGTTGGGAACAGCGGCTTCCGGGCCACTGAATTCAGTTCCTGCCATGGGGTGACATGCGACGAAGCGGGAGCGGTTTTCGTGCCCCTGTACTTCGTTGAGGAGCTGTTCTTTAGTGGAGCCTACGTCGACGATCGTTTGTCCGTCCCCTACCCGGTCGAGTATTTCGGGAAGGAGCTTGCGCATGACGTCTACCGGAGTAGCGAGCAGGATCACGTCGGCCACAGCAACGCCTTCGGCCAGTGACATCGCTTCGTCAATGAGCCGGCGACGGATGGCTTTGTCTACGTTTTCCGGGCGGCTGTCTACGCCAACCACCCGGGTGGCGAAGCCACATTCCTTTAGGGTGATCCCGAGGGAGCCGCCGATCAGGCCGATACCGATTATTGTGATGGTCACAGTGGATGAGTGAATGAGAGAATTAGTGAATGAGGGAGTGAGAGAATGAATGAAGGAGAGAATGAGGGAATGAATGAAGGAGGGAATGAGGGAATGAGAGAATGAATGAAGGAGAGAATGAGGGAATGAATGAAGGAGAGAATGAGGGAATGAGAGAATAGATGAAGGAGAGAATGGAGCCGCAAACGCGGGGAGCAATAAGCGATTTTATGGAGCAGTGGAGAGCCGCTGCAATGCCTCGCGTAATTTTTCTTCGGTGGAGCAGAGGCTGATGCGGATGTAGGCTTCGCCTTCGTCTCCGAAGATGCCTCCCGGCGTAAGGAATACATCGTGGTCGTAGAGGGCACGATCACTGAGATCGTAGCCGGTTTTGCCCTCGGGGCAGCGGGCCCATACGAAGAGGCCTACCTGCCGGCGACGATAAGTACAGTCCAACGTATCCATGATGCGGAAGGCAATCTTCCGCCGGCGACGGTAATGGTCATTAAGACCGTCGTACCAATCCTGCCCGAGGCCCAATGCCACTACTGCGGCTTCCTGGACGGGGCGGAACATTCCGCTGTCCATATTGCTCTTAAAGCGGAGAACGGTCTTCAGGTAGTCCTTTGCACCTGCGACCGCGCCCACCCGCCAGCCCGCCATATTCTGGGCCTTACTCAAAGAGCACAACTCAATAGCGACTTCCTTCGACCCCGGAACGGAGAGCAGGCTCTTCACGGAATCCGTGAGGATGAAAGCGTAGGGATTATCGTTGCAAATCAGTATTTCGTGGCGGTGCGCAAAGGCCACCAGCTTTTCGTAGAAGCCTTCGGGCGCCGCAGTCCCCGTAGGCATATGCGGGTAATTAACCCACATGATTTTTACCTTACTGAGGTCCTGCCGCTCCAGGCCGTCGAGGTCAGGTAACCAGCCGCCCGCATCCGTAAGCCGGTAATCCCGGATGACGCCACCGGCCAGCTCCGTGGCCGAACGGTAGGTTGGGTAGCCCGGGTTGGGCAGCAGTACTTCGTCTCCCGGGTTCAGGAACGCCATGCTGATGTGCATGATGCCTTCCTTGCTACCGATAAGCGGCAAAATTTCCGTTTCCGGATTGAGCGCTACGCCAAAAAACCGGTCGTACCAGTTGGCAAAGCCCTGCCTGAGTTGCGGGATACCGGTGTAGAACTGGTAGCCGTGGTTTCCTTTCTGCTGAGCGGCTTTCGTCAGGGCATTTATTACCTCGGGGGCCGGCGGCATGTCCGGGCTGCCAATACCAAGGCTGATGATGTCGTGCCCCGCCTGCCGGCGTTCAGCAATCTCCCGCAGCTTCGTACTGAAGTAATATTCCTTCACGTCTCCGAGGCGGTCTGAAGTAGGGATGATCATTTTTTTGGTAGCTGTCATTTTTGCTTATCTGAGGTTGGGGGCGGGGGACTGGCGGGCGGGGGCGAGCCCCTCCCTTACGAGGAAGATCATGGCTTGATGCCCTGAGCATAGACGCCGAGTACGCGCAACTCGCTGCAGATTGGGCGGATAGCATCCAGTGCCTGCGCCAGGGAGACGTGTCCTTCCAGCAGAAAATCTACGTGGAAGCGGTATTCCCATGGCTTGCCCATAATTGGCTTGCTTTGAATTTTTGTGAGGTTAATCTCGTAAGCCGCCAGCACGTTGAGCACCTTATGCAGGGAACCCGACTGGTGACTGGTGGAGAAGCTGAGGCTTACCTTATTCCCCTGATCTGAGGCGTGATCGCGGCCGCGTTCAAGGACGAGGAAGCGGGTGTGGTTGAGCTTATTGGTTTCGATACCGGGAGCGAGGATTTCCAATCCGTAAAGCGCAGCGGCGGCGCTGCTGGCGATGGCTCCGCGGGCGGGATCACCCTTTTCCATCACTTCACGGGCACTGAGCGCGGTGTCTACGGCTTCACTGACCTCAATCCGGGGCCATACTTTGAAAAACTCCCGACACTGCATGAGGGCGACGGGGTGCGAGTATACTTCCCTTAGCTGACTGAGCTGGGTGCCGGGCAGGGCCATCAGGTTGAGCCGGATGCGGAGGTAGACCTCCGCAGTGATGCGTAGATTAGCCGTCTGCAGCAGATCGTAGTTCGCCATCAGGCTACCGGCCAGGGTATTCTCAATGGCCATCAGGCCCAGGTCACTAACCCCCGTCTCTACTTGCTCCACCACGTCCGTGAAGGTATGTGCCGGAACGGTGATCACCTCCCGTTCGGTAAAGTGCGCCCGTGCGGCCGCCTCATGAAAGGCACCAGCGTAGCCCTGAATACTTACCCTAAGTTGTTTCTTTGCCGTCATAGTTTCCATGGCAGAGTTTAATTTCGGTGGTGTACAAAAGAAAAGTGGCCCCGATGAATCAGGGCCACTTTTCTTCAATGTAATGTAGTACAATGAGCTAGCGTCCCTTACCCGATGGGTAAAAGTAAAAGCCATACTCAAAGTAAAAATTACGATTAATCATTGAATTCCGTTTTGCAAGATTCCCTCTTGCACGGGCAAACCTACGGCGGGGATTTCGAACTACAAAATGTTGTTTTGGCAAGTAATCGTAATGATGGCTTTGGTCTCTCATCACTTAAAAGCAGAAGCCACACTACTCTACATTTTTAAATCCGAAGTCCGGACGCTCGCAGGACCTCCTCCATTTGGCCTTCGGCTTCATTACGGAGGGACGCTACTAGTACAGTGTAAAGATTATAAATCATCTTCAGAGCCCTCGTGAACTACCAAAGGCGCTTTGTGTTGAAACAAGAGATTTCGCCACCAACCTACTCAAACCACTCCTTGTGCTCACAGCCAACAACTGGACTGACCATTTACCTGATACTAGTCGAATAAAAGTTGGATTTACGGACATTGATGGTGTTTTAAGGACAAAATATCTGAGCCGGAAGAAAGTTGTATCCGCAGCGAATGCGGGACTGGGGTTCTGCAACGTAGTCTTTCAGTGGGATATCAACGACACGCTTTACGGCGAGCAGCAACTATTCGATCCCGGGTTTGCTGACGCGACCCTGCGGCTTGATGGCGACTCGCTGCGTCGTTTGCCCTGGGAAGACGGCATACCGCTTGTTTTGGGCGATTTTAGAGACTGTGCTACTTCGGTGCATAACTTTTGCCCGCGCGCGCAGTTGATTCGGGTTATTGAGAAGGCGGCAACGATGGGGTTCAGTGCCCGGTTCGGGCCGGAATATGAGTGGTTTATTTATCGGGGCACGCCATCAGAGCTCAGTGCCGCTGGTTACCAAAAGGCCAGGCCGGCAACTCCGGGAATGTTCGGCTATTCGGGCTTACGAACGGGCTTGCTTACGGATTACCATAACGATCTGTTTGACCAACTGAACGGCATGGGAGTCGAGTTGGAAGGGCTACATACGGAGACCGGTCCGGGAGCGCTGGAGGCGGCGGTAGCGCACCAGGAGGTACTGGAGGCGGCTGACCGGGCGGTACTTTTCAAGCAGGGGGTAAAACAGATCAGTTACCGGCACGGATTGGTGGCCAGTTTCATGGCGAAGCCACGGCAGGACATGCCGGGTTGCGGAGGGCATTTTCATCAGTCGCTCTGGCGAGATGGGGAGAACGTGTTTCACGATATGACACGGGCTCATGGCATCAGTGAACTGCTGGAGCACTACATAGCGGGGCAGCTGGCTTTGCTACCAGAGCTGATGTCTTTGTATGCGCCGAATGTCAACAGCTACAAGCGCTACGTGGCCGGTTCGTGGGCGGCTACGCGGGCGAACTGGGGTATCGACAACCGGACGACTGCCCTGCGCGTCGTGCCCGGCGGGGCCAACAGTATGCGCCTGGAAACCCGGGTACCGGGGGCTGACGGCAATCCGTATTTAGTAGTGACCGCCGCACTGGCCTCCGGCCTGTACGGTATTGAACATAAGCTGCGCCTGCCCCACCCCGCAGTGGTTGGGAGTGCCTATGCGCAAAGTGTAGGTGTGGAATTACCGAAAGATCTGGGCGCGGCCGCAGGTGCCATGGAAGCAGGTATGAGCAAGGCTGGTGTAGACCCCTACCTTGCACCTGCGTTCCGCGCCCACTATTTAAGCACCCGCCACCATGAATGGAACGCTTACCAAAGGAGCGTGACGGATTGGGAGCAAAATCGTTACTTCGAACTTGCATGAACAACTACCAGAACATCATCCGCAACGCCTGGCGGGCTTATGACCATACCCGTACCATCACGGCAGTAGAAGACATCAGTGCCAAGGTGAGTACCAACAGCGTTTACCTGGTCACACTGGCCGACGGTAATACAGTGATCGCTAAGGTAACGCTGTTCGGCTCCTTCGAAAATTTTGCGGAAGACCACACCATCATCAACGTGCTGGCCAATAACCTGCCGGTACGGTATAGCAATTTTCTGAGCAGAGCGTTGATGAAGGGGCAGAACCTGTTTTTCCACCGCCATATTGATGGGGAGCAGGATTGCTGGGTTATTTTTTACCGGCCCATTCGCATCTTCGAATCGCCGCCGCGCCGTTTTAACCAGAAGCAGGTTCGTCAGCTGGGAAGGGAGATGGCAAGGTTCCATAAAGACTGTACGCTGGTGACCACTACCCTACCCCAGAGCAGCCGTGACATGACAACGGACGTAAACGCGCTGCTGATTACCGCGCAGCGGAATTTCCCCGATGACTACGAGCTCATCCAACGGCAATGCCGCATCTTTTTGGAAAACACCTTTAAGATCAATGTACACGGTTTTCAAAAGATTCCGGTTTTCATCGACTGGAACATCGGCAACTTCAGCGTTGACGGCCTGGGAGAGTTGGCGAGCCGGTGGGACTACGACTGGTTCCGGATGTCGACCCGCGTGACGGATTTCTATTTTCTGAGTCGGGTGGTGAGTGACGTTGGTGACCAGACGGTTTTCACTTACGAGCTGGATCGTTTGCTGGAGCCCCGCTTTCTGGAGTTCCTGCGTTCCTACCATGCCGTATTTCCGCTGACGAGGCCGGAGGTATTGTTTATCAAGGAGGCTTACCGGTTTTTTCTGCTAAATTACGTACTTCGCCTGGGCAGGTATTTCTTCCGTCCCGAGATTGCCGAGCGGCTGAGTCGCGACGTGATCGACCGACACCTGCCGTGCATCGATAATGACTTCGACATCAATGTTTTACTCAACGCTTTAGACATGAAACCCGTATCCCATGACCATTAGTTCTTTTGCCGATATTGCCGAACCCTACCGGGTCATACTTTTTGACAGCTACGGGGTGCTGCGTAACCACAACGGGCTGATTCCCGGTGCGCCGGACTGTGTGGCCAAACTGCGGGCGGCCGGTAAGCACTTAAGGGTATTGACTAACAACGCGGCCAGGTCTCCGCAAGCTGCTTCCGAAAAGCTGGCCAAATACGGCTTATCAGACATCAAGCCTTCCGAGATCATTACTTCCGGCTCCACGACCAGGCATTTCCTGAAATATAAAATCAGGAGCGGGCGGGTTGCTTACCTTGGCACGGATGACTCGGCTGATTATATCATCGGCGCGGGGCTGGAAGCCGTTCCGGTAAGTGAGGTAGACCTTAATGACCTCTCCGGCATAAATGCGGTGGCTTTCCTCGATGACGAGGGGTACGACAAAAATACGGACATCGACAAGGTAATCAATCTGCTGCGCCAATGCCAGATACCCGTGGTGGTAGCGAATACTGACTTGCTATATCCCGTTTCCAAGCATCACGTTGCCCTGGCGACGGGCAGCGTTGCGAGGCTGGTGGAGTACGTGCTGGGCCGTCGTTTTATCCAGTTCGGTAAGCCCGCTACGCAGATGTTTCAGTTCGCGCTCGATACTCTCACAGAAGAACTCCCCGACCTCCATCCGGATCAAGTGTTAATGGTTGGTGACACCCTACATACGGACATACTTGGGGGCAATACTTTTGGGGTAGCCACCGCGCTGGTGCTGAGCGGGAATACGCGGGCCAGCAGCGTAGAAATGGAGATTGGGGCTTCAGGAATTATTCCGGATTACCTGGTACGTAGTATTGGGCAGTGAGGAGAGCCCCTTATTGAAATCACTAAAATATCCAAGAAAAACGCTACATTATCAGAATAACCTGAACATGACTGACCAGAAAGAAATTGATCTGCTCTTCACCAGAGCCATCCGCCCGCACATCGGGGAGGAATGGCATTTAGCGAAGCCGAAGATTATCGCGAAGCTACCGGAGGGTACTGACCCTTCATTAATTGCCCGCTACGTGGATGATTCCGATCAACCGTCGGTGAACCTGAATGCTTATGGGGTGGAGCCGAGGTTTTACGCCCACCGGGATAGTAAGCGGTTGTTGGAATTTTATTGGAAGCCTTATTATGATTGATGAGGTGGTTGTTGGTTAACGAGAAATGCTTGCCTCCGCAGAACCGTATAAAAGGGCTGTAATAGTTTCCTGGAATACCTCACTATTCCACCCGCAACCGCCCCTCCCCCACAAAAGGAATACCATCCACAGAAATACCCTCAATACGAATAAAGTAATTCCCAATCCGGTCTCCGGTGAAAAAGGTACAACTGGTTTTCCCATCAGTGGTTGTCAGGTTGGGGTTCCAGTAAAGGGTAGACCGTTTGTCTTGCTTGGGGACATCGGTAAGTTCATGGTAATCGGGGGAATAGAACTCCCGGGCCTGATAGTAACCAGGATGCACAATATTGAGCATTCCCGGATTGGGTCTTTCAATCTCTCCGTCCCGTTTGGTGACCAGCGAAAGGACCACACCATCGTCGTTGGAATAATGCTGTGCAAGAAGACCTTCCAGAACTTCGATTACCGCTACATCATTTGGGTTCAGGTTATTGACCACGGAGAGAGGAACGACGGAACCATCCACTACAATCAGGGGTTCCATGCCCCCCGTAGGACTGCCGTACAATAGCCTCGGACGGCCACCGTCCGGCACGAGATGGATACGCGGAACCACAGTTTTAATCAGCTCATAGATACTCGCGTCCCGGAAGCCGTCAAACTGAGGGTCATCCGCCATAAATTTTTGGGTGCCACCAAAGTAAAAGACGCCTTTCTCCTTCATCCGCTCCTTTATTTTTCGCTCCCGGATCTCCGCTTTGTTCCGGCCAGTAGTCACCGTGACGGTTTCCAGATCGATGGACCACTCCGAACCATCCACCGGGTTTTCCCGCAGGGAGGTTGCCATCTCGTAAGCATAGGCTTTCAGGGCCTGCGGGCGGTGTATCTCCGACTTAAAACCAATAGCATCATTAAACGGAAGAGAATCGGGGCTGATTACGTGGATATCAACGAAGCGGCTTCCCGTCCGTCCGGACACTCCTTCCTCCCGCTTATTCATCACCCGCTCGTTATGGGTACTTGCCTGTAGCATGACGTTGGCCGTATCGGCAAAGTCAAAACCCTTAAACACGAAGATGCCGTCTTCCTCCGTGGTTACCTCCAGAGACGTCAGGTTATCCAGCGAAAGTACTTGCAATTGCACATCAGCCTTCACCGCTTTCTCCCGCTCCTGCCGGGTAATTTTTCCGGCAATGGTCAGGTGCTCTTCCGGGGGATAGAGCAGGTCTGGCAGCCTGCCCGCCAGCGCATCTTGCCAGGTGAATTTCCGCCAGCCATGCGTGAGCATCAACAGGTCGATCAGCGTATTTGTCCGTGCATTATCAGCAGCGAAATACTGTTGGATATTGTTAATTCTTCCGGGCAGGTCGGACTGTAAAAGCAGGTAATTTTCTATCGTCAATTCATTGGCCTCTTCACTGTTCAGCGCACCATCAAAAACGGTAACCGAAGCAGAAGCGGGGATAGATTGACCGTTGAGTATGGTGGACAAATTCAGCACAACTTTCTCCCGGGCCTGATATTCGTCCTTATTTTTTTCTACCGTAAGCGCTACTCTCTCGTCGGGGTTCTTATTAAACACCAGTCGTTCACAAACCGGCCGCCCTTGCGCATCAAAAAGCGTAAAATGAATAATTCCCGAGGGAACATCTGCCCTTGGGACCGAAACCAGCTGAATGCTTTCACCCTCTAATACCGCCTGAAGAACAATCCGCCCCCGCACCTGGGCAATCAGGATAGCTCCTTTGAGAGTATTGTCTTCGCTGGCACTTAGCGTCAGACTTATTGTTTCCGAAGACCTCGCCGAGGCCTTCAAAAGAAAGCCACTTTCTAAGGCCGCTGGAAGCTGAAAATCTTCTTTAATTCCTTCATACTCCGTTCTCAGGAAATACTTTTTCCCGGCCTCCGGCTTTAATTTAAAAACGCCAATCCCTTCGTTAAGGGTCAGTACTTCGCTCAGTTTTCTTCCGGATGCATCAATCAGGATCCCACGCAGAGAAATGTTTTCTCCCCGCTTATTTCGCGTTTTAAAGGCAACGGTAGATTCCATATGCTCTACCAAATGACCTCCCTCCGGATAAAATTCAACATTGAAGCCTTCCGCAACAATCATTGAATCCGGATTATCCACAAAATCGAGTAGCCGAATCTCTTTTTGAAAGAGGCAGGCTTCGTCAAAGTTTCGTTGATACAGGGAGTAAGCCCTTAGCCGGTAAGTGCCCGTTTTAGCAGTAGTTGGAGTGGCAATATCCAGCGAGGCAACCCCATCCCGCAGCTGCAGGGTGAAGCTCTTTTCAACCTTTCCCTCCGGGTCAATCCAATCAACGTAAACCAATGGCGTCGCATCGTATGCCTGATGAGTGGTTCCATCCACCAGCCGGATACTACACCAGATGGTTTCCCCCGGAGCGTAGTAAGGCTTGTCGTGGCTGACGTAGACTTTTTCGGTGCGGTAGGAATTGAGGAAAGTCGATAAGGAGTCGGCAAAGCTTTGACCTTGAAGAGGAGAAAGCGTCGCAAAAGCTGTAAGAAGAAGGAAACAGTAGAACTTCATGGACGTGAATTGCTGAGCATAATGTTGCCATATTCGAAAGTCTCTCCTCCCTCTCCTTTTCTTCTTCTTCTTCTGCTCCTCCGGAAACATATGTCGCGCAGTGACTCCAGGACTACTGACTGCGCTGCACTGAACTGCGCCCATAAAGCCCAATTAGTGTGAACCTTTTCCGAAGGAGTTGGAGGAGTTTAGGAGAAGGAGGAGAGACCCTCTCAGGGATTGATAACTTGAATCGACGATTAAAAATAAGCACGTTTCGTGCTATTAATATTTAATCCGAATCAAGAGCTAAACTATAAATTTAGATCAGGTAGGCATAAAGGTGATGGCCCCTCGGCTCTCGTATTCACACTATTGGACACAAATAATCCGGAATTTGTCTTGAGCTTTCTACTTCAACAGAGAATCACAAGCCCGCAAAATTAGAAAATCCCCCATCCACGCGCACAACGGTCCCCGTCACAAAGGATGAGGCATCAGATGCTAAAAACAGCAATGCTCCCTGTAATTCCTCCGGTTCTCCGAATCGCCCCATGGGCGTTTGGTCGAGTACTTGCTTACCGCGAGGCGTCGGGTTTCCATCGTCCTGCATGAGCAGTTTCCGGTTTTGGTCGGCGATAAAAAAGCCGGGAGCGATGGCATTGACGCGCAGTTTGCCTTGGTAGCGTTGGGCAAGTTCAGCGCCCAGCCATCCGGTAAAATTATCGATGGCGGCCTTGGAAGCAGAGTAGCCCCCTACCCTGGTCAATGGCCGGTCAGCGGCCATGCTGGAGATGTTGATGATGCTACCGCCTTCGGTCATGGCTTCACCGAAGATCAGGCTGGGCAGCACGGTTCCCATCATATTGAGGTCAATAACGGAGCGCCAGTCAGCGGCCGAGGTCGAGAATATATCCGCATCGGGCATCACGGTGGCACCGGCGCGGTTACCGCCGGCGGCATTGACCAGGATGGTGGGCCGGCCCCAGTTTTTTTTCAGCTCGGCCAGCGCTTCGCGCAAAGAACCTTCGTCGGTTACGTCACAAGCAAGCGCGAGGGTTGGGTTGCCACTTTTATCCGTCAATTCCTTACAGGCACTTTCGAGTTTTGACTTGGTTCTGCTCAGCAAGGCCACCTTAGCGCCTGACTGAGAAAGTGCGTGGGCCATCGCCATGCCAAGCACACCGGCCCCGCCGGTAAGTACGGCTACTTGGCCGTTTAGATCCGCTGATAGATTTATCATGCCACAAATAAAAGAATATTAGCTGAATTCTTTGTCTTTACGACATGGAAAGATCATCCGGGAGGGCTGGCAATCGTTACCCTAACTATAGCTGTATTGACCTCTCTACTTCCAATATCCTCCCCCTCGGAGAAGGAAAATTGTTCCTTTACCTCAGTGTTAACAATCTGCTGAACACAGTAAAACTTCCGAAGCTACGCCTACGATGCTACCTACCAGAATCAATCCGAGGAGATATTCTCAAGGCGGATCAATTTTGTGGCAGGGGTGACAACTGGAAATAATCGCTTTTATGGCTAAATGTAAATTTATTTACATTTTGTTGTTTTTGTCCGTTCTAACACCTAGATTTATCTCCACCAAACCACCCATACTATTATGATTCCAACTAATTTCTGGCTTACTTTTCTGTTTGCCCTGGCACCAATGGCGGTCGGCGCAATCTACTACGGTCCCCTTTTTGGTAAAGCCTGGCAATGCGAAACAGGCATCACCGATGCACAACTGGAGAACGGCAACATGCTGAAAATTCTCGGCCTCTCTTACCTATACAGTGTCATCCTGGCCACTTTTCTTCCGCTACTGGTGGTACACCAAACGGGACTATCCGGTATGTTCGGTATGCTCCCCGAATGGGCGGAAAGTGGCAGTACGCTCTGGCAGGACCTGAATGTGCTTGACGAGAAATGGGGCATGTACTCCCGCCACCTTCACTTCGGTCATGGTGCGCTACACGGTGCTCTCGGCGTAATCGCCATCGTTGCGCCTGTCATTTGCATCAACGGGCTTTTTGAACGTAAGAGTTGGAAGTATATGTTGATTCACGTAGGCTACTGGGTTATTGCAATGGCCCTGATGGGCGGACTGGTTTGTCAGTTTTTGGATTGGCCGCTACCGATGTAGTGTATCTTTACCTCATGGAGTATCACTTCGGTGCCTACCCGCGTAACCAGCGGTTGGCCCTATTGGTCGTTCTTGTTGCTGCGCTGTTTATTACTTGGCTGGCGGGCTCCTTGCTGTCATCAGGAGCAAATTCTTCAGCCACGACATTGGCGGCAGCAGCCGACCTGCGCCAGGGTCTGATGGTGCAAGAGCATCAGCAGTTTGGCCCGGCACCCGAAGCTTTTTCCTTTGATCCAAATACTGTTTCCCTGGAGGAGCTCCAACGCCTTGGCCTGAACGATAAGCAGGCGCTGAGCTGGCTGAAATTTCGGGGTAGCCGTAGTAATGCCTTTAAAAGCCCGGAGGAAATTGGCAAGTTATTTTTGTTGAGCAAGGAAGACAAGGCACGACTGATCCCGTTAGCTTACGTGGCTGAAACGGGTGAAAAGTCGGCGCGCACGCAGGTGCAAAGTTTTGCCTTCGATCCCAACACCGTCTCAGCGCAGGATTTGCAGCGGCTGGGTCTAAGCCCTAAGCAGGCATCTGCCTTCATCAACTATCGTAGCAAGGCGAAGTATGGCCGTGCCTTTCGTATGGCGGAAGACCTGAGGCGAATAAGGACGATGTCTGATGAACAGAAAGACCACCTGATCAGCTTAGCGGAGATTCCTCCTGAGGAGCCAGCGCCCGTCGTTGCCGCACAACAGTTTTCCTTTGACCCCAACACCATTTCGGCGGATAGTTTCCAGCTACTGGGCTTCCCGGCCTGGCAAGCAAAGTCCTTGCTCCGCTACCGGGGCGACCGGGCCATTACCTTCCGGAGAGCGACGGACCTGCGGCGGGTGAAGTCGCTGGATTCGGCGCTCGTTGAGGCCGTTATTCCGTTGGTTCGCCTTGCTCCTCCAACGTCCACTGCACCAGCGTCAGCGCCCAATGACGCAGCACCGGCAACCTACGCCTACACCCCAAAGGTTCCTCCTCCCCCACCCGGATCCGTAGACATCAATACGGCGGATACTTCCGTCTGGAAATCCATCCCCGGCATCGGCTCTTACCGCGCTAAGCGCATCGTTCGATTTCGCGAAGTACTGGGCGGATTTGTGTCCGTTGATCAGGTCCGGGATACGCGTGGCTTACCCGATTCTACCTTTCAGGTCATGTTACCCTACCTGAAGGCAAGTCCCATTCCGCGACTCTTATTCATCAATCGGGCGTCGTACGATGCGTTGAAAAGGCATCCCTACATCAACCGTAATCTGGCGAATTCCATCGTGAAGAACCGGGAAAAATTTGGCCGCTTCAATGGCCCGGAGGATTTGCGACGTTTACGACTCATTACGGATAAGAACCTGCCAACCTTATTGCCTTATTTTTCGTTTGAGTGACTTTGCGAAATGTTCGAAAATACTCTCGAAGAGCCAACAGACCAAAATACCAACAGACTAACGCACTAATATGTCCAACCTCTTCTCCCTAATCGGCAACACCCCTCTTCTCGACCTCTCCGACCTAAGCGACAACCCCGCCGTTCAGGTTTTCGGCAAACTGGAAGGGCAGAACCCCGGAGGCAGCGTCAAAGACCGCGCTGCCCTCAGCATGGTGCTCGGAGCCTGGGAGCGCGGCGATCTGGACGGAGGCAAATCCATCGTAGAGGCCACCAGCGGAAATACTGGCATCGCCATGGCGATGATCTGCGCTAAGCTGCGTATTCCCATTACCCTGGTCTTACCCGAAAATGCTACCAAAGAGCGGATCGGGACCATGCGTGCTTATGGTGCTGAAGTCATCCTTACTCCCGCCGAAAAAACCATCGAATACAGCCGTGAATTAGCGCAGGAAATGGAGGATTCCGGCGACTACGTCCAGCTCAACCAGTTCGCCAACGACGATAACTGGAAGGCGCACTACCGAACCACCGGTCCGGAAATCTGGAAACAAACCGACGGAAAGATCACCCACTTTGTCTCCAGCATGGGCACTACCGGCACCATCACCGGAACGGGGAGGTACCTCCACGAGCGAAGCGCGGAGGTTACCATAGTCGGCGTTCAACCTACTGACGGAAGCCGTATTCCCGGTATTCGCCGCTGGAGCCCGGCCTTCCTGCCGAAAATTTACGATGAATCCGTAATAGACCGAAAGATCGACGTCAGCCAGGACGAAGCCATTGCCACCATGCGCAAGCTCGCCCGGGAGGCCGGACTTTTCGCGGGCATGAGCTCAGGCGGTTCAACCGCTGCTGCCCTGCGGCTAGCCGAAGAGCTGGAAGAGGGGCTCATCGTTTGCATTATTTGTGACCGGGGGGATCGGTATTTGAGTGGGGGGTTGTATGACTAGTACAGTGCAATCGCAAGAAATCCCCTCCCACCCCTCCCCCAGGGCTAACGCATACTATGAAATTAATCTAATTGGGTTTATCTGCTGTTGGTGAGTCATGCAAAGCAAAGAA
>ENA-ORXT01003260-ORXT01003260.1-marine-metagenome-genome-assembly--contig:-NODE-3260-length-18165-cov-12.236842_pt1 | contig 18165 bp, 7 predicted proteins | sample MGYA00237868_ERZ511482 | MGnify/ENA metagenome assembly ERZ511482 | reverse complement strand
CTTCCGTCACTTGCCGTAGAACTTGTAATGTTATAATACCAACCTGCCGACGAATACATTCTAATTAATACATTCTCGGATATATTATCCGTCCATTGAATGTTGATGGCATCACCGGGCGCGTAAGTGTTGCCTGTGCTGGGATTGGTGACGGTAATATTGCCGCAGGGCTGGCATTTTGTACCACCACAATCAATATCTGTTTCATCGCCGTTTTTGACACCATCGGAACAAGTCTGACAGGTCGTATTATCGGCATAAGTAGCATTGGGATTATAGTTGTGTGCAGTGGCATCTTTGCAATCGTAAGTTACTGTAAATTGGGGTGAACTATCATAGCAAGTATTATTATTTTCATTGGATTCAGATAAGCCGGACTGGTAATCGGCTCGCATACCTACGTAATACGTACCGGCTGGAATTGGTGGGTTAATAGTCGAAATATTTTTAGTAATAGATTCCGAACTTGTATTATCTGCGGCTAAACTTGCCACGTAATCCGTTCCAATTAAATAATCATTATTATTAATAGTGGTATTGGTAGAAAGGTAATAGCCCAATGTAGTAGAAGCGGCAGTTGCTGTACCTATATTTTTGACGACTACGCCACTTACTGTAATGGTATTACCGGATTTGCTGACTGTGCCGCAAGTGGTAATGTCAAGGTCAGGTTCGCAAGGTGGACAACTGCCACCACAATCAACCCCTGTTTCATCTCCATTTTGAACATTGTCAGTGCAACTTGATGCCGCCTGAATGGTAAAATAAGTGCCATAATCACTAACAGAAGTGTTGCTGACACTTCGTATGTAAATTCGATATTGTCCGGGATTTCTGCTGGATGGAATGGTATAATTAAAACTTCCGTCACTTGCCGTAGAAGAAGTAAGGGTAAAATAAGAACCACTTGAGGTGTACATTCTAATTAATACATTCTCCGAAATATTATCTGTCCATTGAATGTTAATCGCACTTCCGGCAGCATGGATATCACCCGTACCCGGATTGATGACGGTAATATTTCCACAAGGATTACACTTAGCTCCACCACAATCAATATCTGTTTCATCGCCGTTTTTGACACCATCGGAACAAGTTTGACAAGTCGTATTATCGGCATAAGTCGCAGTGGGATTATAGTTGTGTGCAGTGGCATCTTTGCAATCGTAAGTCACCGTAAATTGGGGCGAACTATCGTAGCAAGTATTGTTATTTTCATTGGATTCTGCTAAAGTCGAATTATAATCGGCAAGTATACCTACGTAATATGTACCTGCGGGAATTTGCGGATTGATTATTGCCGAAATATTTTGGGTAATATTTTCCGTACTTGTATTACCTGCGGTTAGACTTGCCACGGCATCTGTCCCAATTAAATAATCACTTGAATTGATGACCGTATTGGCAGAAAGATAATAGCCCAATGTAGTAGCAGCAGCAGTTGCCGTACCGATATTTTTGACGACTACATTACTGACTGTCAGCAAATTGCCAGAAACACTTGCTGTGCCGCAAGTGGTAATGTCGAGGTCGGGTTCTGTCTGCCCTTGTATAGTGATTGAAGCGGAGGCACTAATGCAATTTACATTATTGCTTTCATTGTTTTCTGTTACATTATCATCATAATCCGCTATAAATCCTACGTAGTAATTGCCCGGCGGGACATTAACCGCTGCGGTATTGAAATCAAGGTCTATCAAGGAGGAGGCGCCGCCGCTTAAAGCAGGAACAACTGCCGTAGCTACACGATAATCGCTTGTATTGACCGTATTATTAGAGGAGAGATATGCCCCCAAAGTACTTGCGCCAGCAGTAGTGGTGCCAAAGTTTTCTACTTTTAGATTAAGGTAAAAACGGGTCGTACCGGAAACTACCGACTGACCGCAGTTTGAAATTTGTAAATCGGGCTGCGTAGCAGCTATGGTAATATTTGCCGAGGGTGATACACATCCTGTGTTATTATCTTCGTTGAATTCCGCAACAGTATTGTCATAATCTGTAATAACTCCGAGATAATAATTGCCGGGAGGCACACCTGTACTATTCAGATTTATATCAAAGGTGTGCGTTGAATATGAGCCGGGGGGATATGATGTCACTGTTCTCGTAGCTATGGCATAATCATTCGTAGTAATCGTATTGTCGGTAGAAAGATACCAACGTGTTTTGACATTAGTTCCGGTAGCTATCGTCCCGACATTCTGCACTTGTAAGCCATTAATGGAGAGCGTACTACCACTAAGGCTTGAAGTACCACAAGATTTAAAAGCCAAATCAGCCGCATCACCCGAAGCACACAAACAACTGGCATTCGGATAAAAAGCATTGATTTCATTTTTTGATTGGGCACTCCAAGTATTGGTAGCATTTACGGAAGGTGCCATAATAGTAGAGCTACCCGCCGGATCGTGTGTCGCACTAAAATTATGACCGATTTCGTGTGCGAATGCTACTTTCAAACTGGCAGCATTCGTGCTAAAGTCCTCCATCAAATTATATTTGCTTCCACAAACGCCCGGTCTATATGCTACTCCTACCACACTATAATTTACATTGCCGTCACTGTCATAATCCCAAATATCACGACTTACCCATAATGACGCTAAGTCGTGGGCAATATTTGTATAATCGGAATTTCCAAATTCACTTAATAAACTCGAGGCACGTGCCGTATTTGACCACAAATCCATACCCGAACTGGTCGCAATATAATCATCAACAACAGTAAAATTAATGGGGTCGTTGAAGTCATTATTATAATTGCTTTTGACATTATTGAGTACCGATGTGATGTGATTGAGTGTATTGCCACCGTGTTTTTGATACATGCCATAATCTGCCACCAAGAGCATTTCGACTTCGTAACAAGCCATTGATACGCTTTTGAGGTCATTACTTTGCGCTTCAATTTGCTCGGCTTGTAGGTCGGTATGATTGGAAGTGCAGGCGTGTTCGCGGTCAATGACGTCTTTTTGATAATAAATAATCAGTTCGTCTTTTCCTGCATCAGCGTTGAAGGTCTTATAAGGTTCAAAAAATATCACCTCACTACCCGTGTCTATAAAACCACTCAAAAAGCCTTCATTGACAGTCAGGGCTACTTTTGTATCGGGACTGCCTTGAATTGCCCCTTGAAAGGTAAGTGGTAATTTGTCGTTATTTTTAGCTGCTTTTCTGCTGATATAACCCTCACTGAATAATTGACTCGACTCCAATGATAATTGGTATGTACCATACGTACCGAGGTCAATGGATTGGTTAAATTCTGTTGATTTATTAAGGTCAAAATCATCATAGTTTACAGAAATTTCCTGAGTTATGCTTTTTGTAAATGTTTGATTAACAGTCATTTGTGCGTGTATCGTACAGGCGTAAAATAACGCAATAAGTATTACACTATAGGTAATAGTTGATTTTTGTTTCATAATTCTTGTTTTTTGTTTAATTGAATTTTGGATAATGAAATATCATAATATTTATAGTGATAACCGTACAGTCTTCGCCTACCTTCACACGCTGCGTGAAGCCCGAATTTGTTGAATGATATGTTGAAAATATTTATTTCAAAAAAGGGAAATTTATGATATTTTTCCTTTGGAATTTTAATTAAGGTAAGCCCAAAAGTTTTTTGCTTAAAGGCTTACCTACTCGACCATAATACATTGTATTTTGGAGTTATTTGGGGAGCTGTTTAAATGAAATTTTAATAAAAAATAATTTTGTATTTAGCTTTTAGTCAATGTTCTAAAGGGTGAGTGTAAATATTGCCAGACGACTTCTCGGCGTCCGGCAACATTTTACAGCATATAAAAGAAACATGCTGTGGTGATAACCACATCACGTTTCTTTTGAGTGGTTAATGAAAGAAATGGAGGACAACCAAAATTATCCTCCAAAACTATATAAGCCTTACTTCGTAAGGCTCATTTTGAATACTTTATTAGCACTCATTGTTGCGAACAGTACTACAATCTGTGCTATGCGGTCCACTATAGCCACCTTGATAGTAAGAACCACAATTACGCACATATATGGCGTAATATTGGCACTGTCCGCCTCCTGACGCTCCAGTCGCGTAGTAACAACTAAATACCCAGCTACCACAACCTCTGGAATCAATATTGTTACCTTCATTTACTGTATATTCACCCAAACCCTGAATTTCATCTGCTGATAGGTAATTACTTACACTCGACATAATGTCATAAGGAGCGGCAATATAATCTCCAGCTACTATATTATCCATTGAATGTTGTACTGTTTCAGGTAAAATATCTGTAATAGCGTCCTGTTCACAAGCAGTAAAAAAGACCGAAACGGCGAGTATCGCCAAGAGGCTAAAAAGCCCGAATTTAATTTTTAAAGTTTTCATAATCAGTGTTTTAAGAATGTTTAATAAAAAATGTTAAAAAAAATAAATAATTGAATACGCTTTTGATTTTACGACTTTTTTGTAACAAATCTGAGTAAAATAAAGGGTGCGCTCAGCTGTACGTTGAAGTGGTTTATCAATATTGTATTGTGTTTTAATTAATCGTGTAAGCAAGAAGAACCCCAGCCTAAGTGACCGTTGATTTGATTTTTAGAGTTCCAACTGAAAGTACCGCTTGCGGTATTCCATGCCATGATGCCAGAATCGTGATAAGCACCAAGTGAATGTCCGATTTCGTGTGCCAATACGCGGTTTTTCCATGCCCAGCCGCCACTGTTTGCTTTTCTCATATTCATAAATCCACATGCCCAATAGCGATTGACACAAGCAGTTGATTGACCCATGCCGCCAGTATTTTGCAGCCAGTGTCCTGTCCATACAAAGTGATTATCTACGTTCCATGCTCTGCTCCATGAACCTGTACCATTAGCCCAGTTTACCCATTGATACCAAAAGTTGGTGGAATTATAGGTTTCGGTGGTCGCGTTGAAGCTGTTGTTTGTGTCAATATATCCACCGCCCCAGATGATGTCTACATTCATATTGTTATTGGCGAATATTAGATTGGCATTAGCTACTTGACCGAGGACTTGGTTGACGGCACCACTCTGACCATAATATTGGTACATGGCATAGTCGATAATACCACCAACTCTCAATTTGTAGTAACCCGCTTTTTCGGAAGGTTCTAATGTTAGGTTGCCAGAATCTATGATGCTTTCTTCATTTTCTGTATGGAAGCAATCCATTTCTACATTAGCATTTATCAATTCTTCGGAATCATAAGCGATGTACTTTCCTTTAGGTTGGTCACTAAGGATGTCGGAAGCCGGAACGATGCTATACGATTTACCTTCTATGGTGTATTCCAAGCGAAATTCATCCTCAAAGAAGCTCATAAATACCGTCTCTGTCGCGCCTTTTTTATTGCCATAAAAACGTATTTCTGGCATTTCTACGGGCGTTTTGCTGCCATCTTTTTCAATCGTGTAAAAGGGATTTTTCATGTCTTCATCAAAAATATGAATCTCTTCTAATTCAAAGTGGAGCTTGTTGTAGGGGAGTTGTACTTGTACGGTGTTACCGTTTTGTTTTTTTACGGAATCGAAAATTTCTTGTGGGTTAAGTGTCAATAATTCATAGTCTTTTAGTTGTGTTTCTTGCAAATCGGTCAGGATTTCCTGCTGTTCGCAAGAAGTCAAAAAGACCGAAACGGCGAGTATTGCCAGCAGGCTGAAAAGCCCGAATTTAATTTTTAAAGTTTTCATAATCAATGTTTTAAAAATGTTAATAATCGTTTTTTAATGATAGAATACACTTTTGATGTCGCTGCTTATTTTGTAGCCAAACATGAGTAAATAGAGGGTGCGCTCTGTTGTACGTTGAAGCAGTCTTGTCAATATTGTATTTGCTCATTCTTGTTTAAATAAATAATCATTGTTTTTATCGCGATATTAATCGTGGATATCGCTTTCATAAATACATACTTTTCCCATCCTTGCGCATAGCGCAAGCCGTAGGGGTAGCAGTGAATGATATTTATGTCGTGATTTGGAATTTGTGATTTGGAATTTTCTAAAGTCAATTTGGTGCTACTGAGTTGATGCCATTATTGTCAGACCAAAGTATTTTATCTGCGCCATTGACATCGCCGTCAAGATTGAGGTCGGAGGGAAAGTAGTTGCCGAAATTACCATTAGCATTTGACCAAAGTCCTTTATCGTCACCGTTGATGTCATAGCCGGATTCGGATTGTTCACAATCTCCTGCTATCATCGCCCAAGTACCGTCGAGCAGTTGTTTTTGTCCGTATTGACTGGGCGGATGATAGCTGTCACTCAAACTAAAATCGTGTATAACTACATTATTATCAATGCTTAATGACTGCGGTGTCATTACGGCGATATGGTTGCGATGCTGAATGAGGACATGGAGCGAGTCCGCAATTTCTGCCGATAAAAATCTGTTGTTTGGAAAAAACAGGCTACCGTCTTGCTGCAAAATGGCAGCCGTTTTTGCGTACACCCTTTCCTTGTATTGTGCATCGCGGAAGGAAACCAAAACCCAATCCACTGTATTGCCGGGATAGCTTTCAGCCGTCCAACCTTGCCCTTCCGTTCCGTTATAATTCCAAGGAGGGGCTTGATAGGGTTGAATGTCGGGCAAGAGATTGAGTTGTTGGAGTTCGTTGGTCATCATTCCGGTATTGGCATCGTAAGTCCCTTCGAACATAATATTCAATTGAGGCGTGAGCCATGAATCGTTTTGGCAAATAATTTCCTGCCCGACTTCGTCGTAGAGTGGGTTATATTCGACGGCTATCGTGAGGTTTTGTTCTTGTCCGTTGGCGTCGTGCACATCGACGGTGTATATGCCTTCGGGCAAATGTGTCACTTCGGCAGTATTCGCGCCCGTACTCCATGAGTAGACGTAGGGCGGTGTACCTTCCAACACGTCAAGACTGATATTTCCGAGTGTATTGCATTGTTGGTGAACTACATTTGCTGCGAGAGATAGCGGTATATCAGCTCCCGATTCGCCAAATATATTGTATAATGAAGTACCATCTACAGCATTGATAGTACCGTTGGCAGATGCTATGATGCCTGCTCCAACGTGTACTGCGAGTGGCGTCCCAGACTGCACATCTTTGACGACGATGATAAATTCATTAATCAAATCTCCGTCAATAATCAATTGATTTTGCTTGTCTGTGCGTGTAAGGGCAATGTCGAGTCGTTTACTGCTCGGTGTGGACTCATAAAAACCAATACTTTCGGAAGGAGCAAGTGCCGAGCCGTTGGGATCAACGCTTGGTTCGCCCATGACCAAAAAATCATTCAAATCAAGGCTGAAAGCCAAACCATGCATACTTATCGGGACTTGGAGTGACGAGGACAGATATACACCAAATCGCTGACTGACAGTGCCATTGGGCAGTACCTCGTTGCTGAGGAAGCGCACCTCAAATTGCAGCGGACTATTTGCGCCAGCATTGATAGGGCTATCGTGTGTATTGCCGTAGTTGTCGAGCAGTATACCGAGGTCGGTGGTGTCTACTAAGCCGTTGCCGTTTGCGTCTTGGTGTTTGCTATTGACGCCGATGACTGATTGCGACCATTCGGGGGCGGCTTGTGGCGTCCAGTTTGTCGTAGCATTGGGGCGAGTAGCTCCTGTACTACCCGCTGCCAAACCCCAGAATACGGCATCTATATTATTGGCAATACCGTCATTATTGAAATCGCCGGGCCACACAGGGTCGCAAGTTCCTGCGCCTGTGGCGCAGAAGTCTTCCCAGGGGGCATCGAAGTTGTTGCCGTCACTAATTCTAAAATTTACGTTGTAAGTTGGATTTAATTGATTACAGAGGTTTGCCAAACTACTATCATAACAAGCACTTAGTTGATTATTGGATAGGGTTAATATGGTCAAGTTGCTTAAATCACCTAATTCGGGTGGAATATTTCCGCTTAGTTGATTATCATGCAACCACAAAGCATCTATATTATTTAAATTGCCAAGTTGCGGTGGAATACTCCCTTGTAGTTGATTGGAGTATAGCAACAAATCTGTCAAATTACTTAAATTACCTAATTCGGGTGGAATACTACCACTGAGTTGATTATTACGTAAAAATAAAGACTCTAACACATTTAAATTGCCTAATTCAGCTGGAATATTACCACTTAACTGGTTAACATCCAGATATAATCCTATCAAGTCAATTAAACTACCGAGTTCGGGCGGAATACTACCGTTTAGTTGGTTATTATGAAGGTATAAATATCTTAGACCAAACAAATTACCGAGTTCGGGTGGAATATTACCGCTCAATTGATTATAATTTAATTTCAAAGATGTCAAATTACTTAAATTGCCGAGTTCAGGTGGAATGGTACCATTTAGTTGATTAGAAGTTAAACTTAAATATGTCAAGTTGCTTAAATTACTTAATTGGGGCGGAATGTTTCCACTTAGTTGAGTTTGAGATATGGATAAAGAACCGAGGTTAGTCAAATTGCCAAGTTCGGGTGGAATAACTCCCTCTAATAGTTGACTACCATACAAAGACAAATATGTAAGGCTGGTTAAATCTCCAAGTTCGGGTGGAATAGTACCGTTTAAATTATTGTCATATGAATTTAAACTACTCACACAGCCTTCTCCATTCAAAGTCACGCCCGACCACGTATCCATTGGCTGCACCAAGTCCCATGTGTTCGTCCAATTTGCCCCATCGGTAGCATCGTATAATGCGACAAGCGCGAGCGAATCCCTTTCGCGGCAAGGCACTTCGGGCGGAGGCGTACAGCCGCCTGCACCAGTGGCACAAAAGTCCTCCCATGTAGCATCGAAGTTATTGCCATTAGAAATCCAAGTATTACTACTGCTGTTGATTTGGGTACAGAAGACAGCTAAATTTGTATCATAACAGCCGCTTAACTGATTCTCTTGTAGGCGCAGTAACCATAAATTAGTGAGATTAGTGAGTTCGGGCAGTATGCTGCCAGTCAGATTATTATAGCTTAGTTCTAACCATAATAACTGTGTCAAATTTCCGATTTCGATAGGAATTGAACCGCTTAATTCATTGCGAGACAGCATCAAATACTCTAACTGACTCAAATTTCCGACCGTAGAAGGGATGGCACCGCTAAAGTCATTGAGTGCAAGGTTTAGATGTTTCAATTGGCTCAAATTGCCAATTTCGGCAGGAATTTGACCGCTTATTTGGTTATTGGATACTCTAAAACTTGTCAGATTGATTAAATTTCCGATTTCGGGCGGCAGGTTACCGCTTAATTGATTGTCATCCAAACTTAGGTGAGTCAAATTTGTCAAATTACCGATTTCGGCAGGAATCGGACCACTCAACAAATTAGTCGAGTATATCCACAACCATTCTAAACTAATCGCATTGCCAATTTCCGGCGGAATCGAACCGCTTAATGGGTTATCATTCAAAAATAATCGTTCCATACTACTTAGGTCTCCAATTTCGGACGGAAGTTGTCCTGCGAGGTTGTTTTCGTCAAGTATCAGACGAAGTACACAACCTTCGGCATTTACGCTCACTCCGTACCAAGTATTCATTGGCTGCGTTAAGCTCCATGTATTCGTCCAATTGGCTCCATTAGTTGAGTTGTACAAAGCGACTAAAGCCAAAGAGTCGGCATATCGGCAGTTTGGAGGAGGAGGCAATTCACCTAGACCTACTGCTGCCCAAGCCGCCGCCGTTTGTATTGCTTCTTCCGAATCCACACCATATAAGTCAATAGCTGATTGTATGGCGCCCTCACGCGCATCTGCATATTGCGAAGCAGCGGTAAGATAGGTCGTGAGATTGCGATAAGTGATAGCGGCGGCTTTAGTCATGCCGATGCCCGCTATGTCGTAATGCGTTCCGTTATCATTAGTGCCGTTGCCCCCTTCCGAAAGCAAGTAAAACCAGTAATTTTGTACGCCACTATTATAATGCACACCGCCATTATCGCCCAAGCCCGTGTACCAAAAGTTGCCGAGATAGGTGTCGGGTTGGCGCGTGAGCATGTTAGCATCGTTGGGATTACTCATGTTTCTGATGCCGTTTTTTCCATCTTCTACCGTAAATTCTGCGCCCAATATCCAGTCATTATTGCCGCGTATATGCGCTTCTACGACCTCCCCAAAAATATCGGAAAAAGACTCATTCAAAGCTCCCGATTCTTGCAAATAAACAAGCCCATTCGCAAATTGAGTAATGCCGTGCATCATCTCATGTGCGACGACATCGGGCGCAGTCAGTGTGCTATATCGCTCATCGTCACCATCGCCAAAAACCATCCATGAACCCGTCCATGCGGCATTATTATAGCCGTTTCCATAGTGCACCCAACTGTACAGTGCTGCGCCATTGCCATCCAAACTGTTTCTATTGTGGCTATCCAAAAAATATTCATAGGTCTTTTGGGTGGCAAAATGCACATCCACTGCAGTTGGGTCAGCTTCAAAAAAGCCGTCGGAATCGGAGAATGAAACTTGGGGTTCGGAAAGCGTATTTCCGGCGTTAAATACTTGCTGAACGACGCCGTTGATATGGCTTTTGAGGTTATGCGTGCCGTTCTCTTGGCAAGCTGTAAAATCGACTGCATCCGAATAATTGGAGTTGCCAGAAGCGGGCGTGTCGGTACAAGTGTGTAGCCTTTCTATGCTTTTGAGTGTAGCACCATTTTGGGCATCAATATACACGAATTGACGACTAAGTGGTGCAGTCGCATAAATATCAAACTTATACGCAAGTCTGTATTCTTCAGGGTTTTGCCCGAAATTAGGGTCGAAAATTACCAACTCGCCCGAAGGATGAAAAGTCGCGTCTTCGCGCTGTTCGATTTGCCTGATGAGGTCTTGATGCGTCGCGTTTTCCCAAGCGTACACATCAGCCCCCACGTATTGCAGTGCAGACTGTAGAGCAGCCGTTTTACTTACGTGGGGAACTGTGTGGATGCTAATGTTATGGATGAGTTTCCCATTAGCCTTTTCTGTGCGGTTCGCCTTTTCGTGCATCAAATATATTGCGCCTTCTACCGGGATGTTTTTATAGGTTTGTTGGTAATGATAATGACGATAGCCTAAGTCGTCATTTTTTGTGGAAAGTAATTTTAAATCGTCATTCGTACTAAGTTGTAGCACAGCTTTGTCTTGTGCCAATTGTTCTGCACTGATTTGTTGGCTGGACTTTAAGTACATCCAACCTTTCGGAGTTTCTTTTGATGTTGCCTGATTTTTTTGGGCATTGAGAGGTACAAAAATCAGACAACCGAGCAGAGCATAGAGGAATTGTCTCATGTCAGTTAATTTATATTCGTGATAGTGGTTTTTTATCAGAAACAAGAAATAAGATTGCAGGCAATCTGTAAATTCCAATTCAGACGTGTTCGTTTTACGCCGTACTTTATTGGATTTTTATTTTGTGTTTTAGGGTTTACTTATCCTATATTTCTGATTACACTACAAATATATAATCTTATTTTTAAGTTATTTGGGAAAATAATTAAGAAAAACACAACATATTTTAAATTTAAATTTTTATAAAAAATTAATTATCTTTGTTTTATTGTGTTTGAAAAATAATTTAAACAATGAAACAGCGACAGTTTTTATGTATTGATTTATTAAATACTTTTTCTGAAAGAGAATTGGAAGGCTTGGAGGATATGGCGACTTGCAAATGTTTCAATTCAGACCGTTACATTAGTCAATTACTACATTCACTCAAAAAAAATGTATTGGGGAAACATACTTTCACGCCCGCATTGCAAGTGAAAGTGTACGGCGAAGTCTTTACCAATTTATCCGTACCAAAAGAGGCATTAGAAAAAAAACAACGCAGCCATCTCAACGCTAAAATGAGTATTCTGACCCGTTTGGCAGAGCGGTTTTTGGTGTTTCAAAATATCAATAAAAATGACTTGCAAAAAAACGAATTGCTCTATGACACCTTGTTGAAGCGTCGGCAAATACGCCTGTTTGAAAAGCGAATGAAAAATGATAAGCAAACACTTTACGAGCAAGAAAAGATTGACGAACAGCTTCATTATCAGCGATATAAAATCGAAAGAAAGAAATTGGATTATCTGCATCAAACGGGCAAATTATTTGCAGAAGATAACCTGCTACAAATCATTCACGAACTGGATATTTACTACCTGATTAACAAATTGAGTTTGTACGGTACTGCTTTATCGCTCCAACATGTTTCCTCAAAAAAACAGTATGATTGGGCGCAATTTAAAGTTGGTATTACGACACTTTCAGCGCACTCGCCATATGCGGGACATCCGCTTGTCGAGCTTTTTACGACTTGCATCACGCTGCTCGAAACTGGCGACCCAGAAGCCTATCTGAAACTATTGATTTTATTGGATAAACACGTCGAATCGGTTTCGACTTATTTGTTGAAATCTTTTTATAATACGGCTAATATTCACTGTGCGAGTCAGATTAGTTTGGGACATTTGGAATATAATCAAAAAATGTTTGATTTGCAGAAAACCATGCACGAAAAAAACCTTTTTATAGAAGGCGATTTTATTCAAATCGGACAAATAAAAAACATGGTGACCATGGCTTGTCGGGTAGGAGAGTACGACTGGGCAAGAGAAATATTGGAATATTACAGGAAATTTATTCGACAAGAAATTAGAGATGGTGTGTACAATTTTAATCTTGGTGTGATTGCCTTTCACGAGAAAAATTACGAAGCGGCACACGACAAATTTATTCAGGTAGATAAAATTGATACCGTTTACGACATCAATGCTCGCGTACTGATTCTCAAATGTTTATACGAAAAAGAAACCGAATACAGCGACTATACCATGCAGGCTTTTCGCTCCACAGAACGCTTTTTTAGAGACCATCAATCCATTGCCCCTAAAAGCAAAAGAGGCTACAAAAACTTCATCCAAATCCTAATCGCCCTCTACCGCACCCGACACAATATCAATAAAACAACAGCGGATATTGACCGCATCAAAAGTAAATTGGACGAGCAAAAAGTGAACAGGGATAAACGGTGGTTATTGGAAAAGATACAGGAATTGAGAGGAGAGACGTGAGAAATGAGACGAGAGAAAACGTATCTCAAGGGAGTATTCAATATTCTGTGTCACGCAGAGAACGCGGAGTTCGCAGAGAATTGATTATCAGACCTCTGCGAGCTTTGCGCCCTCTGCGTGACACAGAATATTGAACACTCCAGTCTCTGCCCCTTATCTCACCTCTCAAATCTTTTAAGCCCAAACTGTAAGTGGTTGTCTGTACCATAATATCCTATAAAACAAGATGCGGCAGAGCGATTGCCACCTTCTCCGGCTTTTACTGAATGCACGCAATTGGAGCGAAAAAGTATTAGTTCTCCTGTTCTTGGAGCCAATCTTTGAGGCTTTACAGGGAGTTTATTGGTGTCTGTAAAATCGTAATTTCCCGTAAAAAGGTCTTCCAATTCACCTGCATCGGGCGAAAAGTTCCATAGCTCCAGCTAATACCATAAGAAACACCCAAAGTCATGTCCAATGCCGTGGGTATCGGTTCATTGAAAATAAAGAAAGGAATGAACACCAATGCACCAACGATATTTTAGTAAAAAACAATTTCGTTTCGGGTGTAATTTTGAGTTTCTGTTTTGAAAATAATAACCGATAAAGCATACAAAAACACCAACCCCAAGGCTGCGCTCATGCCGATAAAGTCCTGATTACCAAACGAAAAATCCTGATTTGAGTAAGCAATAATAATTCCGACAAATGCCAATCCGAGCAGTGCGATTTGCCGTCGTGTAATGTGTTCTTTCAGCAGCGTAACACCAAGTAAAGTTCCGAAAATAGGCCAAGTACAAAACACAATAATCGCATTGCCAATCAATGTATAAATAAACGCCACCAAAAACAAATACATCCGCACCGCATTAATCATCGAACCACCGAGCATCACCTTATAATTACCACGAAAAAACCGCACACCTCCATACAACATCCACGCACCCAAGAGCACACAAGGAACCATCATCCGAATACACGCAGTCGAAGTCGCCGGAATACTCATCGTCTTGATGAATAGACCGCCAACTCCGCCAATCATCGCGCCCGTTAGTACGGCTAAATATGCTTTTTCTTTTATAAATTCATTATATTTGCTGTTCTTAGTCCATAGTTTATAGTTGGTAGTCGATAGTTCACAGGGGACAGGAATCGGCGGATAATTACCACTACTATGGTGAAGTTCACAAGGTAAATACTTTCTACAAATTCACAATATGAAAAACCTATCCAGTCTATTTATTTTTTGCTTGATTTCTACGGCAATATTCGCCCAAAAAACCTTCCCGCAAGATGCAGTGTACGACGAGCGCGACGGACATTATGCCTTCACCAATGCGACCATTTATACTGATTATCAGACAAAAATAGATAAAGGAACTTTAATTATTAAAAAAGGTAAAGTCGTCAGCGTAAGTACAAGTGCAAGCGTACCCCGGGGCGCAACGGAGATAGATATGACGGGCAAATTTATTTACCCATCCTTCATTGATATGCACACCAACTACGGTATGCCCGAAGTCCCGAAATCCGAACGTGGTCGCAAACCGCAGGAACATTCCAAAAAAGAAGGTGCCTACAGTTGGAATCAAGCCTTGAAAACCGAATTTCGCGCACACGAAGCATTCACGCACGATAAAAAAGGGGCGGCAGAATACCGAAAATTAGGCTTTGGCGTAGTGCAAAGTTTCGTGGCGGATGGTATTTCGCGCGGTAGTGCTACGGTCGTTTCTTTAAGTGAAAAACGAGAACATTTGACCTTGTTGAAAGATGTTTCTGCACACCAATTATCCGTAAGTAAAGGCTCATCTACACAGGGTTATCCAAGTTCCTTGATGGGCGTGATGGCACTCTTACGCCAAACTTATTTGGATGCCGATTGGTATAAAAATAATGGTCACAAAACAGAGAAGAACATCCAACTCGAAAGATGGAACGAACTTGCGACTGTTCCGCAGATTATGTCTGTACGCGATAGGTTGGAAATACTCCGCATGGCGAAATTGGGAAAAGAATTTGGTAAGACCTATATCATAAGCAGCAACGCAGGAGATGAGTACCAACGCATCAATGAAATCAAAGCAACGGGTTCACCTTTGATTCTCTCTTTGAATCTTCCGAAAGCCTATGATGTCGAAGACCCTTACGATGCACGTATCGTCAGTCTCGCAGATATGAAACATTGGGAACTCGCCCCTACAAACCTTGCCCAAATTTCGGACGCAGGTATTGAGTTTTCACTAACTACACATGGCTTAAAAGATAAAAGTAAATTTTTAGGCAATCTGAAAAAGGCAATTAAAAACGGTTTGTCGGAAGCAGATGCGCTGAAATCCCTCACGTATACACCCGCAAAATTGCTCGGAATGAGCAGCGAAATTGGAAGTTTATCGACTGGCAAATGGGCGAATTTTATAATTACATCCGATAATGTTTTTGACGAAAAAGCAACGATTTATCATAATTGGATTCAAGGCGAACCCTTCATTTTAAAGGAACCAGCTACCGTAGATATTCGCGGTGATTATGAATTGAAATTAGCAGGAAAAACTTATCTCATCAAATCAAAAGGCTCAAAAGAAAAAGCCAAAATGATTTATGAAGAATCGGATTCCAACAAAATTGATGTCACACATTCGATTAAAGGAAGTACCATCAATATCGTTCTGAAGCCAAATAAAGAAGGTGGATTTTACACCTTAACAGGCATAGCAAATGAGGAAAACTGGCAAGGAAGCGGCACGGACGAAAATGGAAAATGGCTAAGTTGGTCTGCAGAGCGTATTTCGGAATTTAAAAAAGAAGAAAAAGACGATAAAAAAGGAAAGAAAGACGATGACAAGAAAGAAGACGAAAAAGGCGAAGTCGTTTATCCTTTTAATGCCTACGGCAATGTCGAATTACCAAAAAAAGGTACATACTTGATACAAAATGCGACCGTTTGGACGAATGAAGAAGACGGTATTTTGGAAAATACAGACGTATTAATACGCGATGGAAAAATCTCTCGTATCGGCGAAGGTTTATCCGCAGTATCTGCAACGGTCATTGACGGAAAAGGCAAGCATTTGACTTGCGGAGTGATAGACGAACACTCGCATATCGCCATCAGTCGTGGTGTAAATGAAGGCACACAAAACAGCAGCGCAGAGGTGCGAATCGGTGACGTCGTAAATTCGGAAGATGTCAATATTTATCGCCAACTCGCAGGCGGTGTGACCACGGCACAATTGCTACACGGTTCGGCAAATCCCATCGGTGGTCAGTCGGCGATTATCAAGATGAAATTTGGCTATGCACCCGAAGAAATGAAGTTTAAAAACGCCCCAAATTTCATCAAATTTGCACTCGGCGAAAACGTCAAACAATCCAATTGGGGCGATGATAACAGCGTCCGTTTTCCACAAACGAGAATGGGTGTAGAACAAGTGTTTTTCGATAATTTCACACGCGCCCAAGAGTACGAACAAGCACGCAAATCGGGCAAGCCCGTCAGACGCGATTTAGATTCGGAAGCTTTATTAGAAATTATTAATAGTCAACGTTTTATCACTTGTCACTCCTACGTACAAAGTGAGATAAATATGTTGATGAAAACCGCCGAAACATTTGGGTTTAATATCAATACATTTACGCACATTTTGGAAGGTTATAAAATAGCCGATAAGATGAAAGCGCACGGCGCAGGCGGCTCCACCTTTTCCGATTGGTGGGCGTATAAATACGAGGTGATTGACGCGATACCTTTCAATGGTACGATTATGCACGAGCAAGGCATCACGGTAGCCTATAATTCGGACGATGCAGAGATGGGCAGACGCCTCAATCAAGAAGCAGCAAAAGCAGTCATGTACGGCGATATGAGCGAAGAAGAAGCCTGGAAATTTGTGACACTAAATCCGGCAAAATTGCTCCGTATAGATGACCGCGTAGGCAGCATCAAAACCGGAAAAGATGCCGATGTTGTGCTGTGGTCAAACAATCCACTTTCTGTATACGCACAAGCGGAAATGACCTTTGTAGACGGCATCAAGTTTTACGATAAAAACGACGACCTCGAAAAACGCAAAGCCATCCGCACAGAACGCGCACGACTAATTCAGAAGCTACTCGCCGCCAAACACGGCGGCGCAGACACCCAAAAACCAAAGAAGAAAGAGGAAAAGCACTATCACTGCGATGATGTGCATGATGAAGGGCATTAAAGCCCAAAACAACTCGTCTTTTCCCTTCCTTTCCACATAGACAAAATGGGGCTATCAGTCCGCAGTTCTTACAATCGCTTGAATTTCAATACCTTCACAACTCGTTGATTGTCAAAGTATCCAATGTTAGGCGGGTAGCCCAAAATGACCAATTTAGAACCCTTTTAGCTTAACATTCAACATTATCCCATAAAAAATGTCAATATACCTTTGCAACTTTAAAACCCAATATACCTGTTTTTACAGGAATTGTAACTGTTTGATTTTCAGAAATTTCATTGTAGAGCGGACCGCGACTAACGAGTCGCTTCATATCATTTTTGACTTGAATGTGAGTGATAAAAGTATGTTCGCTGACAAGCTCCGAATCGCTTGCTCTGTACAACTGATGTTGTAAAAAAGGATAGGTTTCAGTACGGGTCTGCCCTGGTGTAATGTTTCTATTAATAAAGTGGGCGAATAAAAAAAACAAACCAATCAAGCCAATATAAGTTATCAATGACACGCGAATACCGTCCACGGCATCTTTAAAAGTATGTTTTATTCTAAAAATAATAAATATACTCGTTCCGGTTGCTAAAATGGTCGTTAGCAAAAACATTTTAGCCAATTCAAACGTATTATTAAAATGAGGCAGCTCAAAAACCAATAGAAACATAGTCAATACAATACCCAAAGTAATACCTCCCCAGACAAAGTATTCCTTTCGAGAAAGTTTTACACGATTTTGACCACCATAAGGTGTAGATATTGGCATCTGATAACTAAGATTATTACGTAAGTATCAGGAATTAAATAACGACGCGAAGAATGTACATTTATTTTTTTCGTCTTCCCTAATACATTGTTTATTAAATTTCTTATCGTTTTTGACATTTATTTTGAAATGAATCGACCCAAAAATGACGCGAATACTTACTGTATTTAAGGAGTTTTTTGGGGAAGAGTCGTT
>ENA-ORXT01003258-ORXT01003258.1-marine-metagenome-genome-assembly--contig:-NODE-3258-length-18173-cov-19.957449_pt1 | contig 18173 bp, 15 predicted proteins | sample MGYA00237868_ERZ511482 | MGnify/ENA metagenome assembly ERZ511482 | reverse complement strand
AGTCATGTGGCTCCCAGTGGCGCGCACGCTACGCAAGTTACGGTCCAAGCCGTTGCGGTTGGTAGTCTAAATTATTTTAGAAAGAGCCCTCGCTTAGCGGGGGCTTTTTTTATGCCAAAATTACCCGCGGATATTTTCAAGTACGGCCCGCGCCGCCGCGCGCGGGTCCGGCGCTTGGGTAATCGGACGGCCAATAACAATATGAGATGCGCCTGATGTCAGGGCGGCCTGCGGCGTCGCCACACGTTTTTGATCGCCTTTGTCCCCGCCCGGCATACGCACGCCCGGAGTCACGATGAGGAAATCATCCGGGACGCCCGAACTTCGTATCATAGCCGCTTCGAGCGGGCTGGAGACAACGCCGTGAATGCCGGACTCTACGGCTTGTTTGACGCGGCGCATAACGAGGGTTTTCGCATCTTCATGATAGCCAATCGCTTTGAGCGCGGCTTTGTCGAGTGATGTCAGAACTGTCACGCCCAGAACTTTCAAATTAGACCCTTCTGCTCCTTTGGCCGCGGCTCTCATAACATCCGGACGCGCATGCACAGTCAAAAGGTTTGCCCCCATAGGCGCGATAGAGCGTGTGGCTTTTTCGACGGTGGCGTCTATATCGTGAAGCTTGAAATCAAAAAAGACATTCTTGCCTGCCGCAACCAAATCCTGCCCAAATTCACATCCGCCAAGAGGTAGAAGCTGCAGTCCGATTTTATAAGAGACCACGCTATCCTCAAGCGCGTCGACCATGGCGCGCGCCTCTTTGATAGAGGGAAGGTCCAGGGCAACGTAAAGGCGGGGGTCTGCAATGGGATTGGACGTCATGATTTATCCTTTTCTAACACGTTCGCTGTTTTTATTCATAATGTGGAGCGCGAGCGTATCCGGCAGAAGTTTGGCCAACACCGCCGCGCCTTTATTGACCCGCCCCGGAATAAAGACGGCGCGGTTTCGCTCACAGGCTTCAACCCCGGCTGCGGCGCAGTCTTCCGCGCGCATCCACGCCCAGTCCGGCAATTTTGAGACGCTGCTGCGTGTTCCGTTGACATCGTGAAACTCACTATAGGTAAAGCCGGGGCAAAGCGCGCTGACATGTACGCCAGTCCCTTGCATTTCCAAGTTTAGGCTTTGAGAAAATTTGATTAAGAAGCTCTTCACTGCGCCGTATAATGTGTGTTCACGCGAGCCCGGAATATGCCCGGCGAGACTCGCCACATTTATAATCCGCCCCAACCCGTTTTCTACCATTTCCGGGAGAAGCGCATGGGTCAGCTCGCACGGCGCGCGCAGCATGAGTTGTAGAAAATCCGCATGGGCTTGCCACTCATTATCCAAAAATGTTCCCGGCAGTCCGTAGCCTGCATTATTCACAAGGCCCGATATTTTTATCTTTTTGTTTTTGATCCGGGCGACGAGTTTATCCGTCGCGTCTTGAGCAAACAGATCTGCAGAAAAAATATGCGAGGTGGTGCAAAAGTCTTTTTTTAAATCTAGCGCAAGAGCGACCATGGGCTCTTCGCGGCGGGCGACTAAGGCCAAGTCCCAGCCCCGAGCGGCGTATTCGCGGGCTATGGCGGCGCCAATACCCGCCGAGGCTCCGGTAATCAGACAAATCGGTTGTTCCATATTGCGTCCTTCGCTGGCCACGGCATAGCCAAGACGCGGCAAAACATCAATAATATTGACGGCCTTATTCGCGAATTGCCAAGTGCCTCATTTATCCTTAGTTTAATTATAAACGAGGGCCACGCATGACATCACTTATCATCATTTTAGGTATCATCGCGATTATCGCAGTCTTCGTTATAATCCTTTATAACGGCCTCGTGAAATCCCGGCAACTTACAGAAAACGGATGGTCGGATATCGACGTACAGCTCAAGCGCAGATCCGATCTCATTCCTCGCCTTGTCTCGACGGTCAAAGGTTACGCCGCCCATGAGCGCAAACTTTTTACCGAAGTGACCGAGAAACGCACGCTCGCAATGGCTGCAGGTAACAACCCGGTTCAGCGCGGGAGCGCAGAAAGCGCGCTGTCGGCGCCTGTCTCTCGCCTTCTCGCGGTGGCTGAAGATTACCCTGATTTGAAAGCCAGTGATAACTTCTTAGAGCTCCAGAACGAGCTTTCAGAAACTGAAGATAAAATCGAAATGGCACGGCGGTTTTATAATGGCGCGACGCGGGAATTAAATACCAAGATCGAGACGTTTCCCGGGAGCCTCGTCGCTGGGATGTTTGGGTTTCGCTTGAGTGATTATTTTAATATCGAAACGTCCGATGCCGTCACGCCCATCGTGGAGTTCGACGACTGATGAATATCTTACGAACACTCATCACGCTGTTTGCTGTTATTTTATTGACCGTATCAGCCAGCGCTCAAGAAAAAATCACAAGCTTCGATGTCCTTATAGACGTTCAAACGAATGGCGATTTCATTGTTACTGAAACAATCGAAGTCAACGCTGAAGGTCAGCAAATTCGACGTGGCATCTTCCGAGATATCCCGCGTTATCAACTTCTCGACGGAAAATATAAAATCCCGCAACGTCTGTCTGTTGTCTCCATTAACCGCGATGGTAAACGCAGCCCCTACATGACGTCCGGCCAAGGCAATGCCCTGCAAATTCGAATTGGCGAGGAATCTGTCTTCCTTGATCCCGGGGCTTATGCTTACGAAATTAAATATAGAATGCCGAATCAAGTCCGGTATTTCGAAACTCACGATGAGGTTTATTGGAATGCGACTGGGACATATTGGGCGTTCCCGATTGAAAAAACGTCAGCCCTTATAAAGTTACCCGCGGGAGCCGTCATCCAAGATGAAAGCGCCTATACGGGACTTGAAGGCAGCAAAGAACAAACTTACCTTTATGCACATGACGGAGATACGCACCGCTTTACAGCAGAGCGCCCGCTTAGACCGCGCGAGGGCATGACTGTGTCTCTCTCTTTTGACAAGGGCCTCATTGACCCGCCGTCAGCCTCCGAAAAAGGGTTTTTCTGGTGGGTCCGCAATGGCGGGCTCATTCTGCTAACCTTCGCATTGGCAGCAGCAACCTTATTTTATTATCGCGCCTGGGACCGTGTCGGGCGAGACCCGGCCAAAGGCCCCATCTTTGCCCGTTACGTAGCCCCTGAAAATTATTCAGCCGCAGCTCTCTCACACATCCATTACAAAAGCGTGCGAGGGCACAAACCTCTTATTGCCACACTTATGGGGCTGGCGACCAAAGGATATCTCAAACTGGATGTGCAAAAGAAGACAACAATAATTTCCCGGACAACACCGCCGAAAGATTCGACGCCGCTGAACAGGGAAGAAATATATTTACTAAATCTCCTATTCCCCCCAAGCCGGAGCGCAACCATCACGCTTGACCGGAAACCTAACAGCCACTTCTACTCAGCAACGACGAAGTTCCACGCCTACATCACCAAGCATTACAGCAAAGACTATCACCGCTGGAATGGTGGGTATATTTTGGGTGGTATTGCTCTTAGCGGTATAGGTGTGTTTGCAGCGATTTCGCAATTTTATGATTATTTTAAACCCATTTATTTGTTTCTGATTTTAGGCTTACTTGCAATTAACACCCTCTTTCTGGTCATTATGCCCGCCCCAACTCAAAAAGGCCAAGACCTTGGAACAGAAATAGACGGCTTCAAGCTCTATATGAAAACAGCCGAAAAAATGCGGCTCAACACGGTTGAGGTTGGTAGCGACCGCCCGCCGCCTATGACCATTGAACGCTACGAAGCGTTCCTACCCTACGCGATTGCATTAGGCGTTGAGGAACCGTGGTCAGATCATTTCGAAGCCGCCATGCCAGAAGCCGCCAAAGCCTATGACCCCTCTTGGTCAAGCGGACATTTCAATTCCGGCCGCTCGCTCTCCCGCATGACCGATTCTATGGTATCCAATCTAAGCTCCGGCGCGGCGTCCGCAGCGCCGCCAAGCTCAAGCTCATCAGGCGGCGGAGGTTCCTCTGGCGGCGGCGGGGGCGGAGGCGGCGGAGGTGGCTGGTAACTCCGTTATGAGTTATATTTAAAACGGACACCCCCAAGTCACGTTAAAAATATGTTTACCATAACCATTGAGCACTAATTTAACATTTACATACGACTATGGAGTTTGAAATTTCAAAGGTCTGGCTGTGATGTACTTAGGTAGAATACTCAAAAATCTGTTCAAAATGTTCCTAACGCCCTTATCGGTGTTACTCCTTGCGTTTGCGCCGACGGCATATGCTCAAGTCTCCAGCTTTGATACGCCCACAGAATGGATAGAAAAGAAAGCCAGTGAGCTTGGCCGATCTTTAAAGACTGGGCCCGCGAAATCCGTAGAGAGATCAGACTCCAGAACCGAAAAAAAGTATCGGTTGAAGCTATCAGATAAAGCTCAGGAAACATCTATCAAAAACGAAATTCATACTCTCTACGGGGAACCTTCAAAGGTAACGTCAGAGGCACTCATTTGGTATGTGCCCAACCCGGGTTTTAGCCCTGACCGCGCGGCCATGACAATCGTGAAACTCAAGACTGACAAAAAGGGCAATGGCGTTGTTGTCGTCAAACAGATGAGCCGTAAGAAAAGAGCCAAGGCAAACCGTTAGCATGTTCAATATTTTCAACATCCGGGGCCCAGTAACAGTTTGGTCAGTTCTCACCGGGCTGTGGGTTTTAGTATGCCGACTTTTAATGCCCCTACGTGTCAAACACATACAAAGACGGGCGCTGGCCAGCCTTGCCATATCAGCTTTTGCGGCGAATGCTTATGCGGTACCCGTGAGCGTCGAAGTCAACTGGCCCAATTGGTCGTCTGATAACCAAGTCATTATCCGTGACCCAGCGGGGAATATTCTCCAGACAATATGTGACCCCTCAAATTGTTTCAATGCGGCCGCTAATACTAGCTACACGCAAACATTTAATTACAACTTCCCTGTCGGAACCAATTATACAATAGAAATGAATGACGCATTTGGCGATGCTTGGAATGGGACAAACCCCTTTGTCCGCATATTTTCGGATGGGGTTCTTGCGTTTAATGATAACGGCCCGGCAACAAACACTGAGACACAGAACTTTAATGTTTCGAACAGTACGCCCGTTGGACCACAGCTCTGTTATGGACGTCCCTATCAAGCCATGAATTTTTCCGCGCCGACATTGATATCCGGTACGGCCCTACAAGCAGGAGCACGTTACCGATACTCGAGTGTCATCACGAATACAGATGCGATTGTAGAAATTGTAGGATTCTCGAATGGCGGTAGCTTGAACTCATTTGATACCGATACAGGTTTAATCAATAATTTTCAGCCAGAACTCGTCTCTACAGGCGGAAGCTCCGTCGATTTTCGGATTGATTTTATAAACTCAATCACGTCCGCACCCACAAATTTTGATTTTCTAGCCGCCGCAATCGATGTTGACGGCAACGGGGCTAATCTTCGCGAATATGTCGAATTTAACAGGTCTTCAGATACCTATGCGGTCAACAATCCGACCGAGCTCGACATTGATGCCTCTGGACCCTCGACGCCCCTACGGCGCCGTTTCGAATCCCGAACGCTCTTAACAGCTCCAGGTATTGACCCAACGGCGGAACAAAATATCGCTGTCGCTTTTTACACCTCTAAATCAGGTTTCGATTATCGGTTTGGGTCTTTGGATGCCGGCACAGGAACACGCTTGACGTCTTTGGGATTTGATTGCCCCACCTTAAGCAATCCGGTTTTCCCTGTTGACCCAAGTTATGACTACGCGGATGCGCCAGCGGTTTATGGCAATCCTCGGCATACGCTTGTTAACGGCGTTTTGCTCGGTACAATTAATAATGCTGACTCGACGGGGTACAACGATCCAAATGCAAATGTTGATAGTGGTGATGACGGCGTGACAATCCCTAGTTTAACGCAAGGTCAGGCGGCAACAATTACCGTGAATGCATCAGGAGCTGGCGGCTTTCTTCAAGGCTGGATTGATTGGAATGGCGATAATGACTTCAACGATACCGGTGAGCAAATTGCGACAAATGTGACAGATGCGAATAATGACGGCGTCATAACCATACCTGTAATGCCGCCAAGCAACGCAGTTACAACGCAAACATTCGCGCGCTTTAGGTGGTCAACAACGTCAGGGCTTGATTCAACCGCAAATGCAAATGACGGCGAAGTTGAGGATTATGCAGTTTCAATCTCGCCAAGTATCGCGCCAACGCCTGTATGCCCGGCGACGGGTCAAAATATAGGGACAAATGGCACAGTGGGTCAAAGCTCGACGGGCTCCGGCGGCCTTGCATCTAGAGCTAATGATGGCAATACCGATGGTTCTTACAACAACGGCTCTGTATCGGCCACCCAAATTGAAAACTCACCTTGGTGGAATCTCGATCTAGGCTCTGACAGTGATATTGATACGATTGATGTTTGGAATCGAACAGATTGCTGTACGAACAGACTAGATAATTTTTATCTTTTCACTTCGGCTACACCCTTTCCTAATACAGGTGATAACCCCGCTGACTTAAATACGATCTCGAATGACCCTAATGTCTTCAAATATCAGCACACAGGAACCCCATCTCAGACGACAACGATACCCGTCGTAGAAACGCATCGTTATGTGCGCATTCAACTTCCTGCTGGCAACGAAATTTTGTCTCTTGCTGAAGTACAAGTGAACGTGTGTCTGCCCGGAATCGAGGCCGCAAAGTCTATCGAAGTCTACGACCCTACAAATATCGGGCTTTACGCTCTCCCTGGGAATGATGTGATCTATACGATTACGGCGACCAATACGGGTGGCGGCGCGGCTGATGCGGATACAATTGAAATTGTAGATGTTTTGCCGCCTGAAATCGAGTTTTGGAATGGTGACATTGATGACGGCGGTCCGGAGAGTTTCCCCGTGGCCTTCGCGCAGCTTTCGGGCAGCGGCATAAGCCTGACTTACAGCACAGATGTCAGGTTTGGCACAGGGACGACAAAGCCCGCTAACTTCGCAGCGTGCTCCGTTATCTCGCCGGATAATTCTTACCGCCCGGATCTGACTTATATTTGCCTAAACCCTAAAGGCACACTTGCCGCCGGGGACCCGGATCCGAGCATAGCCCTGAGTTTCCGCACGCGAATTAAATAGCTATTTCAGCATCCTGACTTCACGCTGTGGAAGCGGCATTTTAATGCCGTGCTTTTTCAGCGCGCGCCAGACCATAAAGTTTATGTCAGACGTAAATTTATTCGGGCCGTCATCAATTCCGTTGCACCAAAACTCGATCGCAAAGTTTATTCCACGCTCGCTAAATTCACGAAGCTCAAGATCCGGCATTTCAGGTTCTTTAAGAACACTAGGATGGCTCAGCACGACGGGAATAAGAATGTCTTCAAGTTTATCAATATCCGTATCATATGCGACAGAAAAATAGACCTCAAACCTCTGACTTGGATCTTTATGTGTCCAGTTGCGGTAAGCTTCTTCAATAAATTTAGTGTTTGGCACCATGATGTCTTTGCCGTCCGTCGTCTCGACGGTTGTCGAGCGCATATTGATGGCTTCGACAAATCCCTGCTGACCATCGGGGAGCTCAATGTAGTCCCCAATTTGAACCGTGCGGTCGAAGAGGATAATCAAGCCCGAAACAAAGTTCGCGGCTACAGGCTGCAAGCCAAGACCGATACCCAGGGTCAACGCACTGAAGATAACGACAAGCCCGGAGAGCGGGATGCCTGCAAAGCTCAGCACCAGTATAAACATGATCGCAAATAAGAGCATCTGGAAGATTTTTGCGACGACTTCACGTGTGCTCGCATCAAGACCTTCTTGTTCCCGGATGGCTTGCTGGCCTTTCGCATTTGACCGCCCCCCAATCCAGAAAATGATACCGCCAAACAAAATGAGCTTTACAAGCGTAAGCGCTGTAACAGGTGTTTTTCCCAAATCCAGGATTTTGGTCGCCGCTAGCTTTGCGAGCAAGTCGTCATAATAACCAAAGACCATCAAGACCGAGACTGGTATTATTGTCCATAGGGCAACCTTTTGAAAAAGCGGGTTCGTGATGAAGTGCTTGATGAGTCGGTATACTAAGAAGACGACCGCAAGGCCTTGTGCGAGTTTAACAAGCCAATCCTGCCCCAAAGTTTCCACGCCTTTAAGAGCTATGGCGCCGACCGCGAGTAAAACAACCAACATAATTGGCCGCAAGAATATCCGGCAACGATAGATAAGGTCGAAAGCAGGTTTAAGTTTCTGGGCGTCAGCCGGTGGTTTTTTGAAATACGGGATACTTTTGCGCAAAATGCCCGCAATTATGGGCGCAAGGAATAGAGCCCCGACAATAACAGCAAGTTGGGCTAAAAAAGCAGGGCTTTGCCCCCAGGCCAGCACCTGCTCTCCCAAACCGGAAAGCATCGCTTTTATGTCTTCTATATTTGTAGGCATGGTTCCCCCGTTACGCTCTTGTCGTTTTGTTAGAGACTAGGCTATCTTTTGTAAACGCTTTTACGTTATGCAGCGCATGTAAGAATAAAGGAAATCGCCATGTCTACACCCAAAAAAGTCGTCCTTGCCTATTCGGGCGGTCTTGACACGTCTATTATCCTCAAATGGCTCCAAGAAGAAAAAGGCTGCGAAGTCGTGACCTTTACCGCCGATCTTGGCCAAGGCGAAGAGCTTGAGCCCGCACGCCGTAAGGCCGAAGCGCAAGGCGTGAAAGAAATTTACATCGACGATTTGCGCGAAGAATTCGTTTCTGATTTCGTTTTCCCGATGTTCCGCGCTAACGCGCTTTACGAAGGGCTTTACCTGCTCGGTACATCCATCGCGCGGCCCCTCATCTCCAAACGTCAGATCGAAATCGCCCACGAAGTCGGCGCAGATGCGGTCTGTCACGGCGCGACGGGTAAGGGCAATGACCAAGTCCGTTTTGAGCTCGGCTATTATGCCCTCGACCCGGACATCAAAGTCATCGCCCCGTGGCGTGAATGGGATTTAAACTCCCGTACGAAACTTATCAAATACGCCGAAAAGCACGGCATTGAAATTGCCACAGATAAACGCGGCGAAGCCCCCTTCTCAGTCGATGCTAACTTGCTACACACCTCGTCCGAAGGCAAAGCTCTCGAAGACCCCGCGCTCGAAGCCCCGGAATTTGTCTACCAACGCACCGTCGCCCCCGAAGACGCGCCCGATAAAGCGACCTATATCGAAGTTGGATTTGAACGCGGCGATGCCATCTCAATTGACGGGTTGCGCCTCTCACCTGCGACGATACTCACCAAGCTGAACGAAGTTGGCGGCGCGAACGGTATTGGCCGTCTTGATCTGCTCGAAAACCGGTTTGTCGGCATGAAATCCCGCGGTATTTACGAGACCCCCGGCGGCACGGTGCTGTTGATGGCTCACCGCGGCATTGAACAAATCACAATGGACAAAGGCGCGATGCACCTGAAAGATGAGCTCATGCCGAAATACGCCGAGCTGGTTTACAACGGTTTCTGGTTTTCGCCAGAGCGCGAGATGCTCCAAGCCGCTATCGACAAATCTCAAGACATGGTCACAGGCACAGTCCGCCTCAAACTCTACAAAGGCAGTGTGAGCATAGTCGGCCGCACCTCCCCCTACTCACTGTATAGCCAAGAACACGTCACCTTCGAAGAAGACGACGTCTATGACCAAGCGGATGCGGGCGGGTTTATCAAAATACAGGCACTACGTTTGCGGCTCTTGAGCGCGAGAAATCGCAAGGCCGGGAAGAATAGCTAGATATCATCTCGAGGGGCTTCTGGGGCCTCGACAACGTCTAATGTCTGTTCTTCAGCCGTCACGTTAGGCGTAGAAATGTCAGCGGATTGAATAGACTTTTCCGCTTCGCTGAACCGGGCTTCGAGGCTGTTGCCGTCCGACCCGGAGAGCAATGCCAGTCCTGCAAATGTTAGGATAATCCCGGCCATAGTTCCTAGCATAAACGACGCCCATGTCGGGACGCCTGTTTTTATTTTGACCGTAGGCATCATATCCATGGCGGTTGATTTTGCAGGTATCGCGGCGCGGAGCCTTGGGCTTTGCGCAGGACTTTGATGAATAGGTTCAAATTGAGCGCCCCCAGGCTGTTGCGGGTTAGCCGCTGACATCGGCGCAAATTCCACCGGACCCTCTGGCACTGGATTGACCTCAGCCTGAGCAGCTGGCGATTTCTTCAAACGTCCTAACAGCCCTCCCACTAAGCTTTTAGATTTCGGCTTTTCAGCTTTCGCAACTGTAGCGGCTTTCGCCATTGGAGCCGTAGCAGGCGCAATTGCCGCCATGGGCATGGGCGGCGGGGCGGTTGCGTGTTGATGCAAAACGGGCGGGTTTACAGGCTGGCCTTGAACGTTAGGCTGTGCATATGTATTGGGCGGAATTGAATTCTGCAAATGAGTATTTGGCACAGCATCCGGTATAATCGATCTCGTCATTTGCGGCACGAATTCCTGTGGCCCCGTTAGGTCAGACAGTGGCATTTCCAACGGCAACTGCCCTGTCTCAGGCGGCGGCGGGTTGTCGCTCGCACGGCGTCGGCGAAATTCACTAATGCTAAAATCTGATGACATAGTCCCTCCAATAAGAGGCTCTAACAATCGAGGCTTAAAACACGGTTAAAAAATGCTTAATCAGGGGTTAAGAAATGCGCGTCCTACGCGCGAAATAACTTGGATAAATGAGCGAAATTTGTGACAAGCCACGCATAAGATTTTGCATTTAGGAGGGGCGAGTGTCCCTGGATATTTGGCTGGCGCTTGTCGCTTTGTTTTTTGTCGGTGGATTAACGCCGGGCCCAGCAGTGATGCTCGTGCTGGCCTCCAGTTTTCGCTACGGATTTAAACCTGCCATGCTGCCAGCGTTCGGTGTGGCAAGCGCCAATGTCTTATGGCTCATCTTGGCTGCCAGCGGCGCAGCGGCGCTTGCCACTACTTTCCCGAAAGCTTTTATCGGTCTAAAAATATTAGGACTCCTCGTAATTTGTTATCTCGGCATCACAACAATATTTGGCCCGCTTCCGGCTGCAGACGCCAGCGCTGAAGATGCCCCGCGTCGTTCCCGTTTGTATGCGAGAGGCGTGGCCTTGCAGCTCTCCTCCCCCATGCCTCTTGTATTTTTCGGCCTCTTATTGCCCGCCTATTTCGATCCCGCCCAAGCCATGGCGCCGCAGTTCGGAATTATGCTCGTCACTGTCACCGTGCTCGAATTATTCGGATTAGCGACATATGCCTACGGGGCGCGACGCATTCGCATATGGCTTAAATCTGAGAATGCCGCACGTGCGTTCAATATTTTAATCGGTCTCGTTATGATTTTATCAGGCGTTTTTGCCGTGTGGTCGACGGCGTAACCAGCTTTCTTAGCAATATTCATCTTGCATTCAATTTGTGTGCCGCTATTACGCTTTTCAAAGATTACACAAGGCCTTGATTATGAATATGGACAAAATTCTAGCGGGTGAAAACCCGCCTAGCGATATCAACGTAATCGTTGAAGTTCCTCTCGGCGGCGAGCCCATTAAATATGAAATGGACAAGGCCTCCGGCGCAATGATGGTGGATCGGTTTCTTTATACCGCTATGCGTTATCCCTGCAATTACGGCTTCATCCCGCACACGCTCTCAGATGACGGCGACCCCACAGATGTTTTAGTTGTTGGCAACCGCGCCTTGATGCCCGGATGCGTCGTTCGTGCACGGCCTGTTGGCGTTCTGATGATGGAAGACGAAGCCGGAATTGACGAGAAAATTATCGCCGTTCCGCATCACAAATTAACTCGGTATTATGACAACATCAAAGATTACACAGATCTGCCAGAAATTCTGCAAGAACGCATTACGCATTTTTTCGAGCACTACAAAGACTTGGAGCCTAATAAATGGGTCAAGATTTTGGGCCTCGAAGGCCGTGAAAAAGCAGAAGATTTGATTGCCGCTGGTGTAAAAGCTGCACTGTAAAAACAGCTGACAAAATCATAGAGAGTCTTGTTGCAAAGCAGGGCTTTAATATCATATGGTCAATCCGATTTGACGCCAATAATGCGCTATCGGGGACTGAAGACTATGAAACCTACGGACACGAACGACCCGGACTATTTTCACAAAGTTGTCGACTGCCAATGGGCCTGTCCCGCACATACCCCCGTACCCGAATATATTCGCCTGATAGCCCAGGGCCGCTATAGCGACGCCTATATGGTCAACCGGGCGTCCAACGTGTTTCCCGGCATATTAGGCCGCGTCTGTGACCGTCCGTGCGAACCAGCTTGTAGAAGAACAAGAGTCGAAGAAGATCCAGTCGCCATCTGCCGCTTGAAACGCGTGGCCGCTGATCATAGAGGCGATATCGAAGACCGCCTCCCCAAGAAACCCGCCAAAACCAACGGTAAGAAAATCGCGCTTGTCGGCGCAGGGCCCGCCTCATTTACGGTGGCCAACGATCTCGCGCCTATGGGTTATGAGTGTACAATATTTGAAAAGCTGAGCAAACCCGGCGGCCTGATGCGCTCGAACATTCCTGCGTTCCGCTTGCCGGAAGAAACCTTGATGGAAGAGCTAAATTATATCCTCAATATGGGCGTGGACCTGAAACTCAACACGCCTGTGTCCAGCATGAAGTCGCTTATGGACGAAGGCTATGATGCTGTGTTTGTCGGGAGCGGCGCGCCCAAGGGCCGGGACCTGAACCTGCCGGGCCGTGAAGAGTCGTCAGATAATATCCATATTGGTATTGATTGGCTCGAGAGCGTTGCGTTTGAGCATGCGGACAGTATTGGCGAGAGCGTCATTATTATCGGCGTTGGCAACACGGCTATGGATTGCTGCCGTACCTCGCTTCGCCTTGGCGCGAAAGATGTAAATGTGATGGCCCGCAAGCCGCGCGAGTTTTTCAAAGCCTCCCCGTGGGAGCTTGAGGACGCGGAAGAAGAGAACGTCAACATTATCGTCAACCACTCCCCTAAAGCCTATGTCCACAAAGATGGCAAGCTCACCGGCATGGTGTTCGAAGTCATGGAATATGACATAGATGACAGCGGCAAAATTACAGACCAACGCATTACGGGCGAGACCACGATTGCCTGTACAGACGTTATTCTGGCGATTGGTCAGGAAAATGCCTTCCCATGGATTGAACAGGACGCGGGTATTGAATTTGATAAATGGGATGTTCCCATCATCAACGCCGAAACATTTGAGAGCACCGTTAAAGGCGTGTTCTTTGGCGGCGATAGCGCCTTTGGTCCCAAGAATATTATCTGGGCCGTACAGCACGGACACCAAGCCGCCATCTCCATTCACAAACATTGCCAAGGCGCAGATCTGACGGAGCGCCGCTCGGACAAGCTTGAACTTAAGCCCTCCAAAATGGGTATGTTTGAGTGGAGTTACTCCAACGCCTACAACAATTCCGAACGCCGCGAGATGGACCATGTCGATATGGTCAACCGTTTCAAGAAGCTCGATATCGAAGTCGAGCTCGGCTTTAGCGCAGAGAAAATCGCGACCGAAGTTGAGCGCTGTTTGAACTGCGACATCCAGACCGTGTTCGACGCGCCGCTCTGTACGGAGTGCGATGCCTGTATTGATATTTGCCCTGTGGATTGCCTCTCCATCACGCCTTTGGCCGATGAAGGCGCTCTTCGCGAAGTCGTGAATGCCGCCAATGATGATCAAGCGCTTTACGCCTCAGAAGCTCTGCCGCTCACAGGCCGCGTGATGATCAAAGACGAAGATGTCTGTCTGCATTGCGGGCTGTGCGCCGAACGCTGCCCAACAGCGGCGTGGGATATGAAAGAGGGTATCATCCACATTCATCACGCAGACGAGCAAGATGAGTTGGAGGCCGCAGAATGAGCGCGCGCATAAATGACTTCGTCCTCAAAGTCGGCACAGTCAACGGCACAGGTTCGGCCTCTGCTAATGGTCTCTTATTGAAAGCCATTTTCCGCATGGGAATTCCTGTGGTCGGGAAAAACGTCTTTCCGTCCAACATTCAAGGCTTGCCCACATGGTATGAAATCCGCGTCACGGAAGACGGCTATAAAGGCCGCTCCGGAGACGTTGACATCATGGTAGCCATGAACGCCGAAACCTATGAGCGCGACCTCGCCAGCGTCACTTCCGGCGGCGTGCTTTTATATGATAGCACATGGCCGCGTCCGCATTTCATGACCCGCGATGATGTCACCGTCATTGGCGTTCCGCTCGCCAAGATGTGCAACGACGTTTTCACGGTCGCACGCTCTCGCATCCTCATGAAGAATATGGCCTATGTTGGTGCGATTGCCGCGATGATCGACATGGATATGGAGGTGATTAAAAGCCTCGTCGAAGAAACTTTCGCGTCTAAGAAAAAACTCATTCCAAGCAATATGCAGGCGATTGAAATCGGCTACACATATATCAAAGAGCACTACAAAGATCCGCTCGGGTTTAAACTCGAAACCCGCGACAATACTAAGGGCAAGATCATGATCGACGGCAACACCGCCGCGGGTCTGGGCTGTGTTTACGGCGGGGCAACATTCGGCGCGTGGTACCCCATTACGCCGTCAACATCCCTCATGGATAGTTTCGCGAAATATTGCGCCAAACTGCGCACGAATGAGGACGGCACGAATAAATATTGTATTATTCAAGCCGAAGACGAGCTGGCTTCCGCGGGCTTGATTATTGGCGCGGCCTGGAACGGCGCGCGCGCCTTCACGCCGACATCCGGGGCGGGAATTTCGCTGATGAGCGAGTTCATAGGCTTTGCCTATTATGCCGAAATTCCGACAGTGTTTTTCAATGTTCAGCGCGTTGGCCCCTCGACAGGCATGCCAACCCGCACGCAGCAATGCGACATCCAAATCACATCGAATGCCTCTCACGGGGATACGCGGCATATCGTGCTCTACCCCGCTGACCCGGGCGAATGTTTCATCATGTCCGCCAACGCGCTTGATCTTGCTGAGCGTTTTCAGACACCCATCTTTGTGCTCTCCGATCTCGACATTGGCATGAATGACTGGATGATTGATGAGCTGACATGGGACGAAAATTACGTCCCCGACCGCGGTAAAGTTTTAAACGCAGAAGATCTCGATAAAATGGACGAGCCGTTTTTCCGTTATCTCGACACGGATGGCGACCATATCCCGTACCGCACCCTACCCGCAACGCACCCAACCAAAGGCGCATATTTCAACCGCGGGTCCGGCCACAATAAATTTGGCAAATACACCGAAGACAGCGCCGAATACCAAGAGGTCGTCGACCGCCTCTATAAGAAATGGCAATCCGCCGCCGAGAAAGTCCCGGCGCCCATCACGCGCCTTGCTAACGGCACTGCTAAATACGGCATTATCGCGATTGGCTCGTCCGACGGGGCGGTGATTGAAGCCTGCGACCGTCTCTCGGAAGAAGGCCAGCATTTCGATTACATGCGCGTGCGAGGTTTCCCGTTCGCCGCCGAAGTCCAGAGCTTCATCATGAAATATGACGCCGTCTTTGTAATTGAGCAAAACCGCGACGGACAATTGCATGACCTTTTGCTGACAGAAACAAATGTTCCGCGCGAGAAACTTGTCTCGGTCAGGTACTATGCGGGTGAACCGCTCAGCTACCGCTTTGTCGCAGGCGCGCTTAAAGAACAAACAGCTATGAGAAAATCCGCCTAAGAGGTATATTATGAGCAGTTTCGTCAAACCTAAAATCCGGCTGAAGACTGCGCGGGAAAATGAAATTGGATTAATCCGTTCTGATTATGACGGCGTAATGTCGACGCTCTGCGCGGGCTGCGGTCATGACAGCGTGACCGCAGCAATGGCGCGCGCCTTTTTTGAGCTTGCCATTGAACCGCATAAAGTCGCCAAAGTGTCCGGCATTGGCTGCTCGTCCAAAACCACAACCTATTTCCTCTCCAACGCCCATGGCAACAACACCGTCCATGGACGTATGCCCTCCGTGGCAACGGGCGCGTCCGCCGCCAATGCTCAGCTTACCTATATCGGCGTCTCGGGCGACGGGGACAGTCTTTCGATTGGCGCGGGCCAGTTAATTCACGCCATGCGCCGAAACGTAGATATGCTCTACATGCTCGAAAATAACGGTGTTTATGGCCTGACGAAAGGGCAGTTCTCTGCTGCGGCGGATTTGGGCTCGACCACGAAAAAAGGCCTCGTGAATGAGCAACCGCCCATCGACCCTGTGGCCCTTGCCCTCTCTGTCGGAGCGACTTTCGTCGCCCGGAGTTTCTCTGGGGACCGCGAACAACTCACCGCGCTCATCAAGGCGGGCCTCAAACATAAGGGCTTTGCTATCATCGACGTCATCTCGCCCTGCGTGAGTTTCAATGACCACAAGGGCAGCACAAAATCCTACGCACATACTTACAAATATTATCACAAGGCCGTTCACGCAGACTACGTTCCGCCAACCGCCGAGATTAAAGCAGCTTATGACGAAGGCGCGTCCATGTCCGTAGAACTCCACGACGGCGGGATGATCAACCTGAAAAAACTAGACGCGGACTATGACCCGACAGATCGCGCCGCCGCATTCTCAAGCGTGCTCGAAAGCCAGAAAACAGATCAAATCCTCACCGGGCTGTTGTACCTCGATGAGAGCCAGCCCGACATGCACGCCCTGAACCGCATGGAAAACCGCCCACTTAATACCATTCCCTATTCGGAGTTAAACCCGGGGGCCAAAGCGCTCAAAGAATTACAGAACGAATTCCGCTAAGGCGCTAGAACTTCCAGTGTTCCAGATTGGGCGATGCGGTAGGATAATGCGGCCAAGGCCAACAACAGGCCCAACCATATCGCGGCATTTATCTTGACGGCTTTGCTCGCTTTCTTTTGTGAATACCATGTCCGAGGGCGGACGCCCTTCCAGACGAAAACCAATTGTGCGGAGAGGACCGCGCAGACGACGTTGAGGGCGGTGAGGACGGCGGCGGCGATGGCTTTGTCGGTTTCCCCGGCCCCCAGAAATAGCGCGGACGCGACAGACGGCGGGAGCAAGGCCACGGCGACCATGACGCCGACGAGGGCCGAGGATATCCCGGTAGATAATGACAAAGCAGCCGCCGCGCCGGATGCGAGGGCGAGCGCCACGACCTCCGGCCCAAGCACGGTTCGGCTCAAAAGCTCGTGGCTGGCAAGATTGGCGTCCATGAAAAACCCCAGGACCATCGCAAATCCGAAACCGACGCCCAGCCCCGCAAGTCCTGTCTTGGTCGCTTTTTTCATTAGAGATAAATCACCTAGCGCAGTCGCCAAAGCGAAAGCCAAGATAGGACCAAGCAAAGGCGCAATCACCATGGCGGCAATGACAATCGCCACGCTGTCATAATTAAGTCCAATAGCGGCCACGATAGCCGACAATATTGTCAGGACAATAAAGTCCATGTTGAGCTTACAATCGCCGGATACTTTTTGGTAAAGCTCTTCACGCAGCGATGTCGTTTTGGTCTTTTCACCGTCTGGCGCTTTTTCAGGTTCAGGCGGGCGCGGCAGGGTCGCTTCCACAGGAAGTACCACCACACGCCAGTTGGCAGCGCTGGAGAGAACGCGCTGTAGTTCATCGAGCAGTTCCTGCCCATTGCCTTTATCGACGGTGATCTCTACCGCCTTCTCAAACCGCCCATAGCCGCTGTCCATCGCCCAATCGAGCGGCTTGCACTTCTCTATGGCCGCGATAACGGCGTCAGATTTTTCGGCGGGGAAGTTGGCTTTTATGAATCGCATAGGGTGACTTTAAGCGCATTTACGGTTTTCGCAATTATCATTATGGGAATCTCTATCTGGTTGGCAAGCGGAGGGCTTCACTTAGCCCTCCCCCCCCCAATCTTCGTCATCCTAGGGTTTATCCCTAGGATCCATTGAGCTGTGTGGATGTCGTTCCGATGTTTGGGTTTTGGTTCGGCGTGGGCTTCATGGATCCTAGCTACAAGACCTAGGATGACGGCGGTTTTTTGTTCAATCAAAAACAAAATCCGCGAAACTCAAAACGCCAACCTCAATGAAAACAATGACTTGGCAGTTTTTTGCCGAGATACATCCGCAGCCCTGCAAACCCGCCTACATTATTTGCGTTCTCCCTCTTAGTGCGTTTGCGGTGCAAGCCACACAGAGGACAGGTTAGTGATCATAGCTTGCTGGAGAG
>ENA-ORXT01003257-ORXT01003257.1-marine-metagenome-genome-assembly--contig:-NODE-3257-length-18177-cov-5.095856_pt1 | contig 18177 bp, 15 predicted proteins | sample MGYA00237868_ERZ511482 | MGnify/ENA metagenome assembly ERZ511482 | reverse complement strand
ACCCATCCCCCTTCGGCGGTGGCACCGTGGCCGAAGCCCTGATCGTCCCGACCCGCATCTACGTCCGCGCCGGTCTGGCGGCGGCGAAGAACCCCGGCCTGCGCGGCTTCTCGCACATCACCGGCGGCGGCCTGACCGAAAACGTCCCCCGCGTCCTGCCCGATACTCTTGCCGCTCATATCGACCCCGCCGCGTGGCCGCGCCCTCCCGTCTTCGACTGGCTCGCCCGCGAGGGGGGCGTCGACGAAACCGAGATGCGCCGCGCCTTCAACCTCGGCATCGGCATGGTCGTCGTCGTCGCGCCCGACGCGGCGGCGAATGTGCGCGCCGTTCTGGAAAGCGAAGGCGAAACCGTGTTCGAGATCGGCGACCTGCGCCCGCGCGGCGGGGACGGCGCGGCGGTCACCTACGGCCCGCGCTAGGATGCGCGTCGCCGCCTTCATCTCCGGTCGCGGCTCGAACATGCTGGCGCTGGCGGATGCCTGCGCGGCCCCGGACTTTCCGGCGACGATGGCGCTGGTGCTCTCGAATGTCGCCGATGCCCCGGGCCTGACACTGGCCGCCGAACGCGGGATCGCGGCGGAGGCCGTGCCGCACCGCCCCTTCGTCGGGGACCGCGAGGCGCATGAACGGGCCATCGATGCGGTACTGGTGCGCGAGCGGATCGATCTCGTCTGCCTCGCCGGATACATGCGCCTGCTGACCCCGTGGTTCGTGCAGCGGTGGCGCAACCGGGCGCTGAACATCCACCCCTCCCTGCTGCCCGCGTTCAAGGGTCTCGACACCCATGCCCGGGTGCTGGAGGCGGGGGCGCGCTGGCATGGCTGCACCGTCCACTTCGTGCGCGCGGCGATGGATGAAGGCCCGATCGTGGCGCAGGCCATCGTGCCCGTCGCCGCCGATGACGACCCCGATACGCTGGGCGCGCGCGTGCTGGTGCAGGAACACGCCCTCTACCCCCACGCCCTCGCGCTCGTCGCCTCGGGGGCCGCGCGGGTCGCGGGGGAGCGCGTGACCCTGCGCGACCACCCCCTGCCCGCCACCGCGATCAACCCGCCGGAGGAACCCCGATGACACTATGGCTACGCGAGGAAGCACGGGCGATGGAGCGGCGCACCCCGCTGGTACCGGCGGATGCGGCCCGGCTGGTGGCTGACGGAATCGCGGTGACGGTCGAGCGCAGCGCGCGGCGGATCTTCGACGATGCCGCCTATGCCGGGGCGGGCTGCACGCTGGTCGCGCCCGGCACATGGGTCGACGCGCCGAAGGATGCGCTGATACTGGGTGTGAAGGAACTGCCGGAAGCGCCCGATACCCTTGGCGGAACCTACGCCCATTTCGCGCATCTCTACAAGGATCAGCGCGGCTGGCAGGACGAGATCGCCCGCTTCACCCGGGGCGGCGGCACGCTCTACGATCTGGAATACCTGACCGACGAGACCGGCACGCGGGTGGCCGCGTTCGGCTACTGGGCCGGATGGCTGGGCGCGGCACTGGCCGTGCGCGGCTGGTGCCTGCGCGCGCGGGGCAAGGCGGCGGGGGCGGTGGAGCCGCGCGAGTCGCGGGATGCCTTTCTGAACGATATCGAGGCGCTGCGCGGCGACCTGCCGACACCCCGCGCCGTCGTCATCGGGGCAAGGGGGCGCTCGGGGCAAGGGGCGGGCGACCTGTTCGACGCGCTCGGCATCCCGGTCACGCGCTGGGACAAGGCGGATACCGCCGATCTCGACCGCCTGGCGCTGCTGGCCCACGATATCCTCGTCAACTGCGTGCTGCTGCGCGGCCCCGGCCTGATCCTCGCCACCCCCGAAGACCTGGGCGATCCGGCGACCCGGCTCGGCGTGATCTCGGACGTGGCCTGCGACCCGCTGTCGGATTTCAACCCGCTGCCGGTCTACGATGCCCCGACGGGATGGGACCGGCCCTTCCTGCGGCTGGGCGGCGACCGGGATGTCTGGCTGACCGCCATCGACAACCTGCCCTCCCTGCTGCCGCGCGAAGCCTCGGAGGATTTCTCGGCACAACTGCTGCCGACCCTGCGCGCCTGTCCGGACGGCATCGCCTGGCGCAATGCGCGGGCGGCCTTCGACGCGGCGCTGGATCGTCTGTAGAACGAAAACCCCGGCAGGGCCTGCGCCTGCCGGGGTTCATCGCGATCAATCGGTGGAACGAGAGCGCTTAGTCCGCGCCGCCGCCCATCATCATGTTGCCGCCACCGCGCATCCGGCGCATCCGCTGCATGCGGCGCGGGCCGTGGCCGCCGCGCATCATGCGGTTGCCGCCCCGGTTGATGATGACCGTCTGGTTCGAGGTGCGACCGCCGCCGATGAAGCTGCCGCCACCGAAGAAACCGCCACCGAAGCTCGGCACCACGATCGGCTGCTGATAGATCGGCGCGGGCTGCTGGTAGATCACCTGCGGCGCGGGCGCGGGGCCGGCGACCACGTTGATCGTGACCGTGCTGGCACGGACAGGCGCGGGGGCCGGGACCGAGACGGTCTCGTACACCGTTTTCGGCACTTTCTTGTAGGTCGTCGTCGGCACGCTTTCGTAGACCGTCTTCTGGCGGTTCTCGTACACCGTCTTGTTGACCGTGTCGTAGACCGTCTCGTCGACGGTCTTGTAGCCGGTGCGCTCGACCGTCTCGTAGACGGTTTCCGGAACCACGTTCGTCACGACGCGCGGTACCTGCTTCGACCGGGTGCGGCGGACCTGCTTGTAGGTGGTGACCGGCACGGTTTCGAAGTATTCCTCCTCGACCGTGTCCATGATCGTTTCCTGAACCGTGCGCTCGACCGTGCGGGCGACCTCGTCGGTGTAGGTATACGGCACTTCCTTGGAGACGACGCGCGCGACCTGTTCGGTCTTGGTCACGGGGACCTGCTCGGTGACCGTGCGGGCGACCTGCTTGTGGGTCGTGACCGGCACGTTCTCGTAGACCGTGCGCGCGACCTGGCGGGTCGTCGCGGGGGCCGGAACGTGATGCGCCGTCGTTCCGCAGGTCATGTAGACCGGCACTCCGCAGCCGCCCGCAATCGCCGGCACCGAAAAGCCGCCACCGATCACGAGAGCGAATGCGCTGATTAACCCTGTTCGTTTCATCGTCCCTACCTCTACGCTGGTTGTGACGTGAATAGGACGCCACTTGCGCGCAAATATGGCACATTACGATACAGTTTGGGAAGGATAAATCCTATATCATCGCATTTCATCCACAGATAGCACGACCGCGTTAACAATCACGCGCAAAGATGTGTTTTACTATGCATTGCACGGTTTTTTATCGATACGATGCAGTGAACACGCCCCCCTACGCCACGACGGCAGAGCAGCGGGCGCAGGTCTGGGGCGCGGCATGGGTGCCGACATCGGGCAGGATCTTCCAGCAGCGGGCGCATTTCTCCCCCTCCGCCATCGCGAAGCCGACCGCGACCCCCGGCACGTCGTCCAGCCGGAAGGCCCCCTCCGGCCCGTCCCCCGCCTCGACCGTGATGCCAGACGTGATGCAGATATCCTCGAACGCGACCGAGCGCGCGGCCTCGGCCATGGCCGCATCGGCGACATGGACGACGGGTGCGGCCTCCAGCGAAGCCCCGATGGTCTTGTCGCGGCGGCGTTCTTCGAGTGCGCCGGTAACGACGCGGCGTACCTGCCTGATCGTGCTCCACTTCTTCGCCAGCGCGTCGTCGCGCCAGTCCTGCGGCGTGTCGGGGATGGTCTGTAGATGCACCGACGCATCGGCCCCGCCCATCCGCGTCAGCCACACCTCCTCCATCGTGAAGCACAGCATGGGGGCCAGCCAGATCGTCAGCCGCTCGAACAGGATATCCAGCACGGTTCGGCAGGCGCGGCGGCGGTCGCTGCCCGGCGCGTCGCAGTACAGCGCGTCCTTGCGGATATCGAAATAGAACGCGCTGAGATCGACCGTCGCGAACTGGAACAGGGTCTGGAACGTCTTCTGGTACTCGAAATCGCGATACCCCTGGCGGACCACCCCGTCGAGTTCCGCAAGGCGGTGCAGCATCAGCCGCTCCAGTTCCGGCATCTCGCCCACCGGCATGCGTTCGGCTTCGGAAAATCCGTCAAGCGCGCCCAGCAGGAACCTGAAAGTATTGCGCAAACGGCGATAGCTGTCGGCGACGGATTTCAGGATTTCCGGCCCGATCCGCTGGTCCTCGGTATAGTCGACCTGCATCACCCACAGGCGCAGGATATCGGCACCGTACTGCTTGATAACCTCCTGCGGGGCGGTCTGGTTGCCGACGGATTTCGACATCTTCAGGCCGTTCTGGTCGAGGGTGAAACCGTGGGTCACGACGGTTTCATAGGGCGCGCGGCCCGTGGTGGCGCTCGATTCCAGCAAGGAAGAATGGAACCACCCGCGATGCTGGTCCGTGCCTTCGAGGTACACGGATGCAGGCCACTTGCCCCCCCCGTCGCGCAGCACGTAGGCATGGGTGCAACCCGAATCGAACCACACGTCGAGGATGTCGGTCACCTGCTCCCACCCCTCGGCGGCCCTGTCCCCGAGAAAGCGTTCGGCGGCGCCTTCCGCGAACCAGGCATCGGCCCCCTCCTCCCGGAAGGCCGCGAGGATACGCGCATCGACGGCCTCGTCGCGCAGGAACCTCACCGCGCCGGGGCCGCTTTCGGGATCGGGCTTCGTGAAGATGCACAGCGGCACGCCCCAGACGCGCTGGCGCGAGAGCACCCAGTCGGGACGGTTCTCGATCATGTTGTACAGGCGGTTGCGCCCGGCGCGCGGCACCCAGCGCACATCGCGGTCGATGCTTTCGGTGGCCCGCTCGCGCAGGGTTTTTCCTGAATAGTCAGTGCTGTCCTCGATCTTCTTGTCCATCGCCGCGAACCATTGCGGGGTGTTGCGGAAGATCAGCGGGGCCTTGGAACGCCAGCTATGCGGGTAGGAATGCGTCAGCTTTCCGCGCGCGGCCAGTCGCCCGACTTCGGCCAGCTTCCTGATGACGGCATCGTTCGCCTTGCCCTCCTTCCCCTTGCGGTCGAGGATGTGCAGCCCGCCGAAGAACGGCAGACCCTCACGGAACTCCCCCGCCGGGCCGACATTATGGGTCATCGGCAGCTTGTATTTGACCCCGATCATGTAGTCGTCCGCCCCGTGCGAGGGGGCGGTGTGGACGAAGCCGGTGCCCGCCTCATCGGTGACGTGGTCGCCGGGGAGAAGGGGGACGTCGTAGTCCCATTCGCCGTTGGCGTCGGCTGCGCCTCGGAAGGGGTGGGCAGTGACCAGACCGGCGAGTTCATCCGCCCCGACCGTGCGCACCTTCTCATATGCCTCTACCCGCGCCGCCTTGAACACATCGGCGGCGAGGTTGTCGGCGATGAGCAGCATATCACCCTTGGCGGTCCAGTTCTCTGGCGCGGCATCGGTGACGTGATACAGGCCGTAGGAGATCGTCTCGCTGAAACAGATCGCGCGGTTCTGGGGGATCGTCCACGGGGTCGTGGTCCAAATGACGACGGAGGCTGCCTTCAATTCAGCATTCTTTCTTTCTAGATCCTTACGATCTTTACCAGGCCCGATGGCAACTAGACTTGGTGCCTTCACAACCGGAAATTTCACCCAGATCGTATGGCTCTGGTGGTCGTGATACTCCACCTCCGCCTCGGCCAGCGCGGTTTTCTCGATGGGCGACCACATCACGGGCTTGGACCCGCGATAGACCAGCCCGTTATCGACCATCTTCAAGAACTCTTCGGCGATAACGGCTTCGGCCGAGAAGCTCATGGTTTCGTAATGGCCGGGCCAGTCGCCGATGACGCCGAGGCGCTGGAATTCCTCCATCTGCGTGCCGATCCACTCCCCGGCGAATTCGCGGCATTCCCTGCGCAATTGGTTGACCGGCACCTCGTCCTTGTTCCTGCCCTTCTTGCGGTACTTCTCCTCGACCTTCCACTCGATCGGCAGGCCGTGGCAGTCCCAGCCGGGGACGTAGCGGCTGTCATGCCCCAGCATCTGGTGCGAGCGCACGACGACGTCCTTGAGGATCTTGTTCAGCGCATGACCGATATGCAGGTTGCCGTTGGCGTAGGGGGGGCCGTCATGCAGTTCGAAGGGTTCGCGCCCCTTCGCCTGCGCGCGCTGGGCCTCGTACAATCCGATCCTGTCCCAATGGGCCAGCCACTCGGGTTCGCGCTTTGGCAACCCGGCCCGCATGGGGAAATCGGTCTTCGGCAGGAACAGCGTGTCCCGGTATTCGGGGGTCTCGGCCATGGCGCGCGTCTCTTGGTATGGGGCGGGATGTCCCGACATGCGGGCGGGGGCTTGTATGCCGGGCGGCGGGGGCGAGGGCAAGCCCCCTGATGCCTGCGCCGAATGGCCGCCCCGATCCGCACCGTGCGAATCATCCGCCGCGCAAATCGTTGCCCGCGTGCATCACTCGCCTGCTACACCGTACACGGATTAGGGGGCGAACGCCTTGAACGACTTCGCAAATCACTTTAAGCAGCCCGAAAAGACGTTTTGTATTGCGTAGTTGAGAATTTTTCTTAATGTAATGAGTTAGGCGAGGGGGCGATCAACGATCCCTTCGGCAACAAGAGGATCGAGTAATGGACAAATTTACGAAGGTGGCATCGCCTCTCGCACTCGTTGCCGGGATGGCTGGTTTCGGGCTGACCGGTATGGCGCATGCATCCGGCCCCGGTGACTACAACGCCCAGGCATGGATCACCCCCCCCATCGCGCAGAGCGCACCGACGGCATCGCAGCCGGTCTGGGACGATCTGAGCGCGGTGGACAACGCCGTGACCCAGACGCAGGAATACGAATACCTGCCCCCCGTCACCCAGCAGTATCAGCCCCCTGTCACGCAGCAGTATCAGCCCCCCGTCACGCAGGAATATCAGCCCCCCGTCGCCCAGACGGTCGAGACGGCCCCCCTCGCCACGCCCACCGCACCCTATGCACACAAGCCGGCCACCCATGCGACGACCCAGGGTTGCCCGGCGGCGAATCCCTGCGGGACCGCGCCGCATCCGCACCCGCACCACCGCCCCGCGCATGCCTTCACGCCGCCGGCGTACCAGCCACCGTTCTACCCGCAGCCCACGTTCCACGCGCCGCAGCGCCCCGCGTTCCAGAACCACGTCGTCGAGAAGAAGGTCTTCGTCGACCGTCCGATCGAGCGCAAGGTCTACGTGAACCGTCCGATCTACATCGACCGTCCGGTCTACGTCCCGCGCCCCGTGCCCGTGATCAAGCGCGTTCCGGTTCCCGTCGACCGCCCGGTCTATGTTGAAAAGCGCGTTGCGGTTCCCGTGGTCCAGCGGGTCGCCGTTCCCGTCGATCGTCCGGTCTATGTCGAAAAGCGCGTCGCGGTTCCCGTGGTCCAGCGGGTTCCGGTTCCCGTCGACCGCCCGGTCTACGTCGAAAAGCGCGTCGCGGTTCCCGTGGATCGCCCCGTTCCCGTCGACCGTCCGGTCTACATCCAGCGTCCGGTCAGCCATGCGCCCGTCGCCGCCCCGGCGCCTGCCCATAACTACGGGTGCGCGCTTCCGTCGGTGACCGTCGCACAGCCGACCTACACCAACGGGTGTGCCGGATACGGCCACGGTGCCGGTGCCAGTCATCTCGGTGCGGGTCACCACGGTGCGGGACACGGCGTCGGCCACGGTCTCGGTGCCGGTCACCAGTCCTTCGGCGGCTACGCGGCCCCCGCCTCCTTCACCACGTCGGGGGGATACGAGTACCATGGCGGCGGTCTCGAAAACTTCGGCTCCGTCGGCGGCTGGGGTTCCGAGAACTGCTGCACCGGGCATACCGGCGGCCATCAGTTCGGCGGCCACCAGTTCGGCGCGATGCAGCTCGGCGGTCACCCGAAGCAGGCATTCGAGAGCATCTCGGACCGTATCGCGAAGATCTCCGCCCGCATCGCGGACGGCCAGAACTCGGGCATGATCTCGGCCACCGAAGCGGCCAGCCTGCGCTCGAAGATCCAGGAAGTCTCCAAGGGCCTGACATCCGCCCGCCGGGACGGCCGTTTCGAGGAGAAGGAGATCGAGATCGTCGCGGCCAGCGTCCGCCAGCTCGCCGATCAGATGAGCGCCGCCCGCAAGAGCGAGGAGCATGCCGAGAAGGTCCGGAAGCACAACGAGGAGCTTGCGGCCCAGTACGCCAAGCGCAACGAGGAGCTGGCCGCCCAGTTCGCCCAGAGCTACGGCAACGGCTTCGGCATGACGCCCGCCAGCTTCCGCCCCCACTACGGCGCGGCGAGCGCCTACCTGCCGGGCGCGCAGTACCCTGCCCTGCAACAGGGCCTGCCCTTCGGCTACGGCGGCGGCTTCGGCGGCGGCATGGGCTTCGGCGGCGGTCTGAGCACCTACTGACGATTTCCCTCCCCGCTCCGGCGGGGACGGGTCCCCGGGTCCGTTGCGGACACACCAATGTTGACACCTTGCGGCGCAGTCACCTGCGCCGCTTTTTCGTTGCGGGCTTCGGCACGAATTTCGACGTACCCCGCATTTTCTTCGATTTCCCGCGACGGAAAGCTTCGGAGCGCCCGTATGACTGACACAAGCGGCCAGTGACCGCGACCCCCTCGCCGTCCCTTTCGGGTCGGGGTCGCATCACCGGCCGATGGATACACGGGTCGTTCGGAACGGCGCAGTCTCTGCGTTGCCGACGACCGAGGAGATCGACCGATGAAGAAACTCAGTCTTGCGGCATGCGCCGCCTTCGCCCTCACCGCAACCAGCGCCTCCGCTGGCGGATACTGGCAGAACGGCAGCTATCACACCTATTCGACGACGGCCCAGAGCCAGACCTACGCCGCGCCCAGCTATGCGACCAGCAGCGGCACCACCGTCGTCGGCAGCGTCGGCCCGATCCAGTCGGCTGGCACCGTGACCTACGCGCAGCCGACCTATACGCAGCCCGCCTACACGCAGCCCGCCTACACGCAGCCGATCTACGTGGCCCCGGCCTCGACCACCACCTACACCACGCCGACCTACACGGCCCCGGTGCAGACCTACACGACGCCGCGATATACCGCGCCGACGACCCGCTACGTGCGCCCCGCCACCACGGTCTACGCCCCCGCGCCCACCTATACCCGCCCCGCCTATGCGCCGGTGCAGCCGCAATACGATGCGCGCGACCGGGTGCGGGATCGCATCCGCAACCAGCGCAACCGGATCGAGCGCGCGCTGGAGCGGGGCGAGCTGCGCCGGGGCGAGGAACGCCGCCTGCGCCAGGGCCTGCGCGAGATTCGCCAGACCTTCCGCGCCTATCGCGACAATGACGGCTATGTCGGCCGCCACGAGGAAGCGCAGCTGATGGCGATGCTGAACCGCAACAGCAAGCGCATCCGCCGCCTCGCGAACAACGACCGGGTTGCGGGATATCAAGGCCCCTACGCCTATTGATCGCAAGACGCCCGGGCGGCAGCCATGCCGCCCGGGCGACCACTTTTGATACATCCAGCCTTCCCCGCACCACATTTCGAGTTATATCGGGATCAGGGGTCGGCTGGCTGGTAGAAACCAAGAAGGATACACACATGAAAATCTTCGGAAGGGCCGTCAAGGCCGTTGCAGTCGTTCTCGCGCTGACCGCCGGGTCGATGCAGGCGAAGCCCGCGAAGGCCGATGGCGGCGCGGTGATCGCCGGGGTCGCCGGGGCGCTGATCCTGGGCACGATCATCGGATCGTCCACGGCACAGGCGAATAACGGCTACTACGCCGCGCCGGTGCAGCAGTACCATGCGCCGCGCCCGCAATACTACGCCCCCGCGCCCGTCTACGCACCGGCACCCGTCTATGCGCCGCGCCCCAGCGTCAGCTTCACGTTCGGGTCGTATTACAGCCCCAAGCGTCACAGCTATCGCGGCCATGGCCATCGCGGTCACCGGGCGTATCGCGGGCATCGCGGCCACAAGGCCCATCGCGGTCATCGCGGCTACCACAAGCGGCACAACCGTCGCCACTATCGCCGCTACCACCACTAAGGATTCCTCGCGATCCTTCCGGGTCGCGCGGAACGGGTCCGGGCGTTCCGGCACGGCAAGCGGCGGAGAACCCCGTCCCGACACTGTCGCGGGGCCGTGACACGATCCGAACCTTCAAGACGCCGCTCCCTTGCCGGAGCGGCGTTTTTTCGTCCTGTTTCAAGGCATTCACGGCCCCTCACAACTCCGTTTACCGGCTGGAAACCCGTGTGCGGGCCTGCCATCTGTCGGGTGAGATTGATCACAGGAGCCGTTCTCATGACCCTCACCCGCCGCACCGCCCTCCTCGGCCTCGCCGCCACCGCCGCGCTGGTCACCGCCGCCCCCGCGATGGCCGCCCCCTCCTCCTCGCTGATCGATCCGCACTGGCAGCAATCGGGTGCGGCGGGGGATGTGTCCCATGCCGCATGGGCCGGGTTTCTGGGGCGGTATGTGCGCCCGGGTGCGGGCGGGGTGAACATGGTCGACTATGCCGGGGTCGCCCCCGCCGACAAGCAGGCGCTGAAAGGCTACATCGCATCGCTGGAGGCCGCCCGGCCCACCGCCATGACCCGTGACGCGGCCATGGCCTACTGGATCAACCTGTACAACGCCAAGACCGTCGACGTGATCCTCGACAACTATCCGGTCGATTCGATCCGCAAGATCGGCGGCGGGTTCTTCAGTTCCGGCCCGTGGGACGACAAGGTCGTGACCGTCGAGGGCCGCACGCTGTCGCTGAACGATATCGAGCACGGCATCCTGCGCCCGATCTGGAACGACCCGCGCATCCACTACGCGGTGAACTGCGCGTCGATCGGATGCCCGAACCTGATGACCCGGCCCTTCACCTCGGGCGCGCTGGCCGGCATGCTCGACCAGTCCGCCCGCGCCTATGTCAACCATCCGCGCGGCGCGCGGGTCGAGGGCGGGCGGCTGACGGTGTCGAAGATCTACGACTGGTACAAGGTCGATTTCGGCAACAGCGACGCCGGGGTCATCGCCCATCTGCGCCAGTATGCGGATGGCCCGCTTGCCGCTGCGCTGGGCGGCGTGTCGTCGATCTCCGGCACGGAATACGACTGGGACCTGAATCAGGGCTGATCCCGCCGGTTTGCCTGCATGAACGTCCCCGTCCCGTGCGCAGACCCGGGACGGGGCAAATCTTTCGCAGGGATCACACCAACGGCGGCAATGGCTGACCGTTCCAACCCTTCTCCTGCCCCGGACTCGATCCGGGGCCTGTGCGAGCGGAGAAAGGCCCCGGACCAAGCGCGGTGCGCAGCGTCCGGGGCAGGAGATATTCCCCGAAAACGGTCACTCATCTCCGCCGTCGGGACCACTCCGGGGCTATGCGCGCGAGGTATCCCGGAACCGCGTCAGCGCACTGGCGGCGATGCCGCGCAGGCTGGGTTTCGGCAATGCGCGGAAGGGCAGCGGGCGGCAGACCTCCATCGCGGCGATGCCGATGCGGGCGGTCAGGGCGCCGTTGATGGCCCCCTCCCCCGCCCGGCGCGACAGCTTGGCCAGCGCCCCCCCGCCCAGGATCGCACCGAAGAAATCGTCGCCCAGCGCGATCATGCCGGTTGCCGCGAGGTGCACGATCACCTGCTTCAGCAGCCGCCACGACCCCAGCCACCCGGCCCGCCCGCCATAGACCACGGCGATCTCGCGGATCATGCGCACGTTCAGGTACAGGACCGCCACCGCATCCAGCACGCCCGAGGGCAACAGCGCCGTCGTCGCCGCCACCCCCCGCGCCCCGCGCCGGGCCGCATCCGACGCGCGCGCATCCAGCGGGCGCATCGCCTCGGCTTCCACCAGTGTCAGCAGGGTATGCGCATCGGGGGCATCCTGCTTGCGCAGGCCGATGGTCTCGCGCGCGCGGTCGAAGTCGTCGCGGTGGCGGTACAGCGTCTCCAGTTCGCCGCGCACCTGATCGGCGACCCAGCGGTCCTCCGTCTCCCACGCATCCAGCGCGCGCTTGCGCAATTCGTCCACCTTCGAGATACGCGACAGGGCCGCCAGTTCGCGGAACACGAACAGCGCCAGCCCCGCCAGCACGATGACCAGCAGCACGACGACCAGTCGCCCCAGCCACACGTTCTTGGCCGCCATCGCCGTGAACAGATCCCACGCCGCAGCCCCCAGCGCCAGCGTGATCAGCCCGACCAGCGCCGACCAGACCAGCGCCCGAAAGGCCGAGAATCCCGCCTGCGGAACGACGACATCCTCCTCCGGCGGCAGGGTCGGATCGTCCTCGATCACCGTGGGGGCCTTGGCCCTGGCGAGGGCCGGGTCGCTGACCTTGAATACGCGCGGGCCGCTCATGGCTTGGCCTCCTTCGGGGATCGTCGGGACGAGAAGAGTTCGACGGCCACGCAACCGGTGACCAGGATGATGGCCAGCATCTGGAGTGCCGTGATCGGCTGCGCAAGGACCGCCAGGGCCAAAATCGCCGCGATGACGGGTTTGAGGAAGAACAGATACGACGCCCGGGTGATGTCCGCCGCCGCCGCCAGCCCCCCGATCCACAGCACTTGCGTCACGGTCGTGTTCCACAGCCCCAGCGTCAGCAGCGACCAGCTTTCCCCGGACGGGCGCTCGAACAGCGTGAAGGGGTTCACCCACACTCCCCACCCCGCCCCGACCGTCACCCACAGGCCCAGCGCCCCGATCGCCAGCGACGTCGTCGTCACCGTCAGCGCGCCGTGCTCCACGACGAAGGGCTTGACCAGCACCGAATACACCGCCGCCAGCGCCGCACAGGTCAGCGCCAGCAGCACCCCGATCAGCGCGCGCCCGTCGCCCGAGAACCCGCCGAGATAGCCGTCGGTGATCAGCACCACCACCCCCAGCGTCGCCATGGCCCCGGTGACGATCTTGACCCGGGACAGGGGCGTGCCGTTGATGACCAGATTGCTCAGCCCCACGAAGATCGGGATCGTCGTCACCAAGGTCGCGACCTGCACGACCGACGCGAAATCCAGCGCCCGGTGAAAGGCCAGATACGCCCCCGTCACCCCGACGACGGACAGTGCCGTGAACCGCACCGGCGCGGCCCTGAGCGGTGCGAGCAGATCGCGCGACCCCGGCGTGAGCAACGCCCAGACCACCAGCCCCGCCGCCCCGATCACATAGCGCCAGACCGACGCCTCCGGCCCGCCGACCCCGGACAGCACGGCGAAGAATTCGGACGATGCATGACCGCATACCCCGATGAAGGTGGCGAGATAGGCGAGGTGGACGGGGATTCTCATGCCCGCCGATCCGCAAGCGCCGCCAGCGCCCGGGCCAGCTTTTCGGGCCGTTCCTGCGGGATCAGATGCCCGGTATCGGCCCAGTCCTCGCGCGTGGCATCGGGCAGGCGGGCATACAGCGCGTCCACATCGGCGGGGTCGAGGAACACGCGGTCCTGCAAGCCGGTAATCACATGCACCGGCAGGCCCAGCGCCTCGTACGGCACATCCCAATCCGCCGCGACGGAATGGGTCATCAGGTTCATGTGCCCGTGCGCGGGGTCGAGCGGTTCGTAGGGGTCGTCCGACAGGAACCCGCCCCGCGCCCCGCTCGCGAATTCCTCGTTGACCAGCAGCGGGAACATCGCATCCAGAAACAACCGCACCCCGCCCCGCGCGACCAGATGCGGCAGGGCATCGTTGACCCAGGCGATGCGCGGCCCGATCCGGCGCAGGGTGTTCAGCAGCACCAGCCCCTCCACCGCCGCCCCGCGCAGGATGGCACGGGCCGCGAACAATCCGCCGATCGACAACCCGACCAGAACGGGGCGCACGGGGCCGACCGCGTCCAGCAATGCGCGCAGGTCGTCGACGATCAGGTCGGGCGTCAATGCGATACCCTCGGCGAAGGGCGACCCGTCCTGTCCCCGGAAGTTGTAGCTCAGCGTCCCGTGCCCCTGCGCGCGCAGGGCCGGGGCGACGACGCTTTCCCACGCGCCGGTATTGCCGGTCAGGGCGTTGACGAAGACGAAGGTCACGGCATCCGTACGGTCGGGCGCATTATGCTCGTGATAGAGAGCATTGCCGGGGGAGAGGGTCAGGTGCGCCATGGGATTGCCTCGCGGATCGGGATCGGTGCCGCCATCCTAATCCGCCGGCCGGAAAGGCGATAGGGGGATGTGCTATTGCAGCCCCGGCGCATCCAGCACCCCGCGCGGGCATCCCGCCGACTGCACGGGCGCGGCGGCCAGCAGGTCCGCGACCCGCACCCCCGGCTCGATCCGACCGCGCAGGGCGATGCGGATCTCGCCGACGATCACCCGCCCGTCATCGCTGGCGCACTGCATCTGCACCCGCGCGCCCGCACCCGCCCCGAACGCGGCATCGAAGGCGGCGCGCAGGCCGGTCGCCGTGATCTGCCGCCCCACCCGCGCCGCCAGGAAATCGCCCACCGCCGAAGCGTTGATGGCATCCGTCAGCAGCAGCGTATCGTCGAAATACTCGTCCGCACCCCCTTCGCCGAAATAGCAGGTGCCGTGCTTCACCCATTCGTGCCGGTCCAGAAAGCTCAGCGCCCCCGGCATCGCCGCATCCAGTGCCGCGCGCGTCTGCGCATCGACCTCCGGCGCGGGCAGGGCATTCCAGTCGCGCCCGGTATCGAGGCGCACCACCATCGTCGGCACCCCGCAGAAGAACGTGCCGTTCGGCTGGGGCCACAGCCCGTGGATCGACAGGCGCTGCCCGGCCAGCGGCAGGCCCCCGTCATTGATCAGCACGCATTCCGGGCGCGCGGGCCTGCGCTCGCAGAAGGAGGGCTGCCAGCTCAGCGCGAGCAGGTTGTCGGTCGATTCCGCGCGCCCCTGCGGCACGACGATATCCGGCGCGGGTGCCGAATCCGGCCCTTCGACTTCCACCACATGCACCCCGCAGGCGGTCGAGACCCAGCGCGCGGGCGTCACCGGTGCATCGGGTATCCGCACCCGATAGAAATCGCCACCCACCGCATTGACGGCGATCATGTCGTAGGCGCGGCGCGGGACCGTCTGCACATCGCCCGGATTCGTGCGCCGGTTCTTGGACTGGAATGCCTCGCAAGCCTCCAGCGCGATGAAATACCCCGTCAGCGGCTCTGCCGCGCGGGCGGGTCCGTACACCGTCAAGGCGAGCAGGGCCGTCAGAACAACACCGCGCATCGTCATCCTCCTTCGCGTATTCGCCGGGCGGCGTAGCACAGGACGCGCGCCCCGGCAAAATCCGGCTTGAGTGACCCGCGCCCCCGTGACAAGGAAGGGCATGGCCCGCGTACAGACATCCGATGCCGCCCCCGCCCCCCCGTCCTTCGACGGGCGCGTCGCCCTGCGCGCGGTTCTGGCCCCCTATACGTGGTTCCGGGTGGGGGGCGCGGCGGAAGTGCTGTATTCCCCGACGGATAGCGATGCCCTGGCCGATGCCCTGCGCGCGTGGGAGGGTCCAGTCCTGCCCGTCGGCGTGGGGTCGAACCTGCTGGTGCGCGATGGCGGGATTTCGGGTCTGACCGTACGGCTCGGGCGCGGCTTTGCGGGGATCGCCGTCGCGGGCGACACGATCCGCGCGGGTGCGGCGGTGCCCGATGCGAAGCTGGCGCAGGCGGCGCAGCGGGCGGGCCTCGCCGGGCTGGAATTCTATCGCGGCATCCCCGGCACCGTCGGCGGCGCGGTGCGGATGAATGCCGGATGCCACGGCACCGAAACCTGCGACCGCCTGGTCGAGGCCACGGTCGTGTTCCGAGACGGCACCACCCGCACGCTGACCAATGCGGAACTCGGCTTCGCCTATCGCCATTGCGCCCTGCCCGGGGATGCCGTCGTGACCGAGGCCGTTTTTCGCGGCACCCCTGACGACCCCGATGCCATCGCCGCCCGCATGGCCGACCTGATGACCGCCCGCGAAGCCGCTCAGCCCGTGCGCGAGAAGACCGGCGGCTCCACCTTTCGCAACCCCGAGGGCGAGAGCGCCTGGCGGCTGATCGATGCCGCCGGTTGCCGGGGCCTGCGCATCGGCGGGGCGCAGGTCAGCGAGAAGCACTGCAACTTCCTCGTCAACCACGGCGACGCCACCGCCGCCGATCTGGAGGCCCTGGGCGAGACGGTGCGCACCCGCGTCCTCGCCGCCTCCGGCCACGACCTGCACTGGGAAATCCGGCGCGTAGGGCGCGTAGGGGAGGAGCCTTCCGCATGACCCGCAAGTACCGGCATGTCGCCGTCCTGAAGGGCGGCCCTTCCGCCGAACGCGCCGTCTCGCTCGTCTCGGGCCATGAATGCGCCATCGGCCTGCGCGCGGCGGGCTATGACGTGACGGAGATCGACGCGGGCGACGACCTGCCCGCCCGCCTGACCGAAGCGCGCCCCGATGCCGTGTTCAACGCGCTGCACGGGCGCTGGGGCGAGGATGGCTGTGTGCAGGGCATTCTCGAATGGCTGCGCATTCCCTATACCCATTCCGGCGTGCTCGCCTCCGCATTGGCGATGGACAAGGATCACGCGAAAGTCGTGTTCCGCGCCGCCGGTCTGCCGCTGGCCGACAGCCTGCTGGCCTCCCCCGCCGATATCGCGCAGAAACACATGATGGACCCGCCCTATGTGGTGAAGCCCTACAACGAAGGCTCCTCCGTCGGCATCCATCTGGTGCTGGCGGGCGCGAACACCCCGCCGCAGGTCGACACGCCGGACGCCCCCGCCCGCCTGATGGTCGAACGCTACGTTCCGGGCCGCGAACTGACCGTGGCCGTGCGCAACGGCGAGCCGCTGGCCGTGACCGAGATCTTCGTGGACGGGTGGTACGACTACGACGCCAAGTACAAGGCGGGCGGCTCGCGCCACGTGATCCCCGCCGATATCCCCGGGGCGCTGGCCGCCCGGTGCGGGGATATCGCGGTGCGGGCGCATGACGCGCTGGGCTGCAAGGGCATCTCCCGCGCCGACTTCCGCTACGACCCCGATACGGACGCGCTGATCCTGCTGGAGGTCAATACCCAGCCCGGCATGACCCCCACCTCCCTCGTCCCCGAACAGGCCGCCCATAACGGCATCTCCTTCCCCGACCTCGTCGCGTGGATGGTGGAGGATGCGTCATGCGACCGGTGAAGGCATCGGCTTCGGCCAGGCCCCCCCGCGACTCCACCCCCGCCGTGACGGACGAGACCACCCCCGCGCCGGTACGGAAGAAACCGAAGAGGAGCCGCCGCCCCCTCGGCCTCTTCACGAAGCGGCGCTTCGCGACGTTCTGGCTGCCCGTCGCCCTGATCGCGGGGGCCTCCGCCATCGCCTTCAACTGGTCGACGCTGCGCACCGAAACCCTGACCCGGGCCGAGGCCATGCGCACCGCCGTCGTGGACCACCCCGAATTCGCCGTCACGGATATCGAGATCGGCGGGCATATCCAGCTTTCGGTACACGAGATCGGCGCAATCGTCGGCATCCCGCCCGGAACCAGCGCAATTTCGTCACTGCGCTTCGATGCCCGGCGGGCGCGCGCGGCGTTGCTGGAAAACCCGTGGATCGAGCGCGCCTCCGTCGCCATCGACCCCTCCGGCATCATGAAGGTTACGATTTCCGAGCGCATCCCGGTCGCCATCTGGCGCAATGATGAGGGGTTCTTTCTGATCGACAGGACAGGGCATCCCATCGTGCCCGTCGCGAATGCCGCCGAGCGCCTCGACCTGCCGCTGTTGATCGGGCCGGAATCGAACACCGCCGTTGCCGATGCCCGCGCCCTGCTGCAGGGTGCCCCCGTCACCGTCCTGCCCAAGATCGCGGCGATGATCCGCCGGGGCGGGCGGCGGTGGGATATCATCACCGATACCGGGCTGGTCCTCAAACTGCCTGCCGAAGACCCGCTGGACGCCCTGCGCCTGTTCGATGACCGGAAACTGGAGGAGCGCGTCGCCCCCTTCGCCGTGACCGGCATCGACCTGCGCCTGCCGGGCGACCCCCCCGTAATCCGCCTGGAACCCGGTGCCAGCGACATGCGCGACGAACTGCTTCAGACCTTGCGGACGACCTACCGGTGAGCGGTATTCCTGTCCTTCGATCCTACGAGGCGATCCGGGGCCGCGTGGCCACGGCCCTCGGGGGCGAGCGCCTTGCGGTCATCGATCTGGGCGGATCGCGGGTGTCGTGCCTCGTCGCCGATATCCGTCATTCGCTGCTGGATCGCAGCCTGCTGGACCGCGATGTCGACATCTACGCCGCCCTGCGCGTCGTGGCCGCCGCCAG
>ENA-ORXT01003256-ORXT01003256.1-marine-metagenome-genome-assembly--contig:-NODE-3256-length-18186-cov-10.770832_pt1 | contig 18186 bp, 27 predicted proteins | sample MGYA00237868_ERZ511482 | MGnify/ENA metagenome assembly ERZ511482 | reverse complement strand
CTCTGCGGGGTCGTAGAGGCCGATTTGGCACTCTTTTGCAACTGTTGGAGTGCGGGATTTTTGGGAGAACGGCTGTATTCAAGCGCTTGTGCTCCAGTTTCTACCCCCTCCCCTCCTAGAGGGAACCACGGCTGACCCCTCTCTGACGCTGCGCGCGGGTGACAATGTTCTTCTTGTGATATAAAGAGGCCGGGTCCTTCAGCAAAGACACCGTTCTCCCCGTCATCAAGCACTGCCGGCCAGAACCGCCCCCGACTGCCACCGGAATCGGGTCTGCCGTTGCCGCCGCGTCGCGCTCGCAGCTGCTCCTGCGGTTCAGTGCTGGCCATCCGCACGTCCTGCCCCCGGCCATCGCGACCACTACCGCCGCCACGACTGCACCCACCGCCACTAGACCCTACGTCGTCGCGACTGCAGACCCGATGCCGCTGCCGACATGCGAGGCGGGGTCAACTCACGGATCGAGCTACTCCCACCCGTCCGCCGCGGACCATCGCCGGTGGCACCGCTTCCCGGTCGCTGTCCTGGTCTCAGTTGTAGTCGCGGTTGCAATCGCAATTTGTGTTCACGCCGCAGTTCCAGCCACCGCCACCACCGCAGGGGCTGGTGTTGTCGAGATAACGGTCGCCTTTGCTGCCGCTGCCTGCGCGTCCACGACATCGCTGTTTCAGAACCTCGCCACGGCTGGGCCTGTCTATACGATTCGGCATCCGGCGAGAGTGGTCCGACGGCGTCATTTGACTCCCAGGTGGTCCGAAGCTTCCAGGTCTGCGTCTCGCCGGTGCTCACCGTTGCAGCCGATGGCGATGGGGGCTCGCGGATGAGAGGTCTAGGTCGGGGGGTTGGGGAAGTGCGTGGCGGACGACGGTTGCCGGCGGTGATCGACGGGTTGAGGCGGAAAACCGGGAGTGAGGAACGGTCGTCTGGGTTGCGGCTTCTTGTATGGCCGAGGCCATCCCCCCCCGCCCAGGGGCTGGACCGCCCCGCCGTACACGTCGGCGGCGCCCCGCCGTACACGTCGGCGGCGCCCCGCCGCAAGCTTCGGCGGCCCGTGCGACGTACGGCCGGTCCCAACCGTCACGCGCCTGCCCTGCCGTGTCGATCCCGGAGCCCCCGGCTTTCACGCCGGGGGTGCCATCTTGGGACTCTCGTCACCGCCGCCGCCGCGCGCTGGGCGCGCCAAGACGGGGCCGCCGCAAGGGCGCGCCATTGCCAGGCCGCCGGGACCCATGCCGTCATCCGCATGTGGCAGCGCCGATCGTTGCCTAGCCACTAGCGCCCACCCATGCCGCAGATGACGCGTCAGCCGTCAGCGGCGAGCGCGGCGCGAAGTGTGGCGTGGAGGCGGCTACGGCAGCCGCGGTGGCGGCAGCTCCAACGGTAGCAGGGCACCCGCCGGCGCCGCCATCAGCGTGCAAGAGGGTTCGCGACAATTGGGATGTTGGAGCGGGTGGCGGGCGATCTTCGGTGATCTGCTCAGTCAGAGAAAGCCTTGACAAGTGACAGAAAAGAGGTAAACACTTGGTTTCTTGAACTACATAGTTGCAAGGGATTGCACGTTCGGAAATCCTGCGCATTGAGGAGCCTGGCGCGAGAGAGTGGGGCTAAACGTGGCGCACTGATAACAAATGAGGACTCTTCATGTTCCTTTGTTACGCTACGCAGGCTGCTTTTCCACCACATTATGTGCGGATACTGTTCTCTGCCAACCTCTTGATGCTCGACACCGCACGGCAGGACCGACTTGCCTCTCCACTGATGGCACGTGGCACTAATATACAGCTACTCTCTATGTATAGCTTGTTTGAGCGGCGAGCCTCTGAAAAGCGGCAGCATCGGCCACTACCTGCGTATGTGGACACCCAGCATCGTTTCTGACCACTGACTGACTGGATTGGTTCTTTTTGGCTGGCCTTGACAGTCTCATAGAGTCTCATGGAGACCTTGTACGCCTTTCCGACGTCACATCACGAGTACAACAGGGGCTGTATCTTCTCACTAACGCGGTATCGACATGGACGGTGACCACTTCGCTTCCCAGGAGGCCACGTCGGGCGCGGCCGTAGCCAATCCGGCGGGGGCCCGCTCATCGGCTGCGGGGTCTGCGGCAATGGACCCGTCACCGGGAAGACCGGAAGCGGTCAGGTTGGCTGCGGGCGGCTTGGCAGAGGGCAGCGGAGTTGCGGGCATCACAGCGGATGCTAGCTTACCAGCAGCGGCGTCTGTCAGTGCGTCGGCGTTGCTGCCCCGCACGCGTCGTGTGATGGACAGGGACCGGCTGACCGAGGCCGTGCAGGACGATGTCGACACGAGTTTGGGCCTTTGCGGGGTCGCGAAGGAGATGCCCGAGTCCATTGAGCACAAAGGGAAGCGATGCAACATACAACAGCCCGGCTACACGGGCAGGAAGAGATCCAGCGCGAGGAGCTTTTTGCATATGTACAAGGAGAAGCCCGACGCGAAGGACGCAACCGTGATGTGCCTCATATGCCACCGTCTGGGCTCCCGCAGCCAGCTACTCCTCGCGCAATCCAACGTCACCAACGCTATCAAGCACTTCCAGAACCTCGGCCTCGGCAGCACGCCCTCCCTGTCCCAGCTGGTGCACGCGCGCGCAACGATGTTGATGTCCAACAACGTCTCGGTGGGCAATCGCCTCAACCGGAGCACATCCAAAAATCCCATGGACAACTTCGTGGTGCCTGAGGCCGACAAGCGCTGCAACCACCTCGAATTCGGTCTGATGCAAGTCATGTCCCTGTCGCTGCACGCACTCGCCACCAACTACTACATGCGCAAGTTCCTCAGCAACGTGGCGTCCTAAAACCCGCCGTCAACCAACCGTGTCACGCACCACCTGGCCGAGCTGTACTCCTTCGTTGCCGCCGCGATACGCCGACAGCTGCAGCATGCCAAGGACCTGTACTCCGGCCTTCCTTTTTTGCACCTTGTGGCGGACTTGTGGACGGAGGGGCACATCAAGACGTCCTTTGAGTCGGTTGTATTGCGGTATGTTAACCCAGCGGCGGGCGACATGGAGGAGTAACATCTCGGCGTCTCCCTATTTGTTTGGCGGCACACGCACAGCAACATCAGAAAGTGGTTGCTGGGTCGGCTGCTTTACTTCGGCCTTGACCAAGCCTAGATTGCGTCGACAACTACGGACTCGGGTTCCAACAATTGGAAGGCGTTACGCCGTCTGCCTTACCCGTGGAACCCCTGCGTCGCCCACTACCTGCACAACGCGGTCATCTACGCCCTCGGAGCCGTATCTAAGCGCCCGCAGCGGACAGACGCCGGGAACGGTAAGGGGGAGCATCAACCAGAGCGGAGCAAGAACCCATCGGCCCGAGCGCTCGTGGCGAAAGGGCGGAAGCTTATGGGCCACTTCAACCACTCGGAGCGAAGTGTGGCGATCTACAAGGATGCCAACGTGCCGCACGACGGGCCGTGCCGCCTACTCATTACGGACGTGCCCACGCGGTGGAGCTCAACCTACATATACATGGCTCGAATGTACACGTGCTACTCGAGGCTCGCTGTCTTCTTCTTCTCAAGTGAAGTCGGGGCAGGAGCGCGGAAGCGGCAGCTGACCGCTTCGGAATGGGACCGCCTCCGCCAGGTATTGGGAGCGCTGAAGGGCATTTTCGAGGTGTAGACGAGGTCCCAGAGTGCCTCACAACCTGTTTCGCACTTTTTCTTGCTGCTCGTGTCGTTATGGCGTGTTTTTCACGACGAACGCTCCTTTGTGCCCGCTCGCGCAGGTCTGCCGCTCGCTGTCGGCAACAAGGCGATTGAAGCGTACATTGACGAGCACAACACGGCGCCGGTGATTGTTGTGGATAACTACCTCTACTCGGCCGAGCATCGTTACGTGGATCCAGCGCCCGTCAATGAGCCGCTCTGCGACGATGCGGCGAAGGCTTTGCGCGTTCTGCGGAAGCAGCTGGATGATCGACTGTTCAACGAAGAAGACAACTACCGGCATATCCTTGGCAGCGACGCGGGCATCATCGCGTGCAAGCTGTCGCCGGGGGGCTCGCGAAAGATGCAAACTGTAGCATATCTCTGCTCCCAATTGGCAATTGGCCACAAGTAGCCTCCTTGACAGGCCAAAGCCCATGTATTGTGGGAATTGGCCTGTGGCACGCCCTTTGGGGGGTTACTTCCGCATTTTTCGTTTTTTATTGTTTGTTTGCTTGCCTGTCTTATCTGTCTGCCGGCCCTCATTACGATCGCTTGAGATCGGACGGTCGATCGACCGGTGCCCTCGCTTATTAAAGCACCATGGGTCCGGGGTCGCCGTCGTGGGCACCACCCGGCTCCCCATCGGATGCCCTTCAACAAAAGGTCTTTCTTCCTCGCCGCGACGGCGATAGAAATCGCTTTATTGCTTGGCCACGGTCGGTCTCAATACACTGGTCATTGCACCAACGTGATAAATATCACAGAGACGACCTACCAGATATGGGGACGCTAGCTGCCTTTACCTCTGTAACTGTCGAACGCATATGCATCGGCTCAATTCGCTGATTGTGGTGCGCGGCCGGTGAGCATCGATGGCAGCTCATCGTCACGAAACGGGCAGGTGGCGCGGCTAACGGCACGGTGGTGCTGCCGTGACGTCCTGAAGCCGACACAAACGGCCGTGGTATCACGGCGTGCGCGCTCGACGGGTGACGGCACCTCGTGGCGTCGCCCCGCGTCGTGCGGCGCCGTCATCCTCAGCCTGATCCTGATGCGGCCCGCCGTGTGGCGCTACACACACAGGCGAGCAACGTCGACCTGCGGGCGACGTGGCTGTTGGCCAGAAAGGCCCGCCAGATGGTGTGCAGCTGTCGTTCTGCGCTTCTTCAAACGCTGTGCACCAGGTGGGCCGATGCGGTTTTCAGGTGTGCGTCAGCGTCCTGTGGAACGCCGACGCCACGATGCCTGGCGTCGCCGAGCTTCTTCGTGTGCTACTGTAGGCGCGGACCGGGCGACAAGGAGCGATCGACGGCGGTCTTCTGCCCTCAATGTGCCGCGTGTCGGACTTCGTTGTCGGGCTGGGTATCTGTGGCAAGTACCGGGACATCCCCATACAGTGATACGCGCGCGACTTCGTATGCTGTGAAGTGGCCGTGCTCACTCAGGAGTACGTAACGCCTCAACGAGGCGGCAACGCCAACGCCAGCACCGCCCACCCTCCAATTTTCACCCTTTACGTGAGAAACCGATTGGCGGCGGAGATGGAGGTGTCGTGTGTTGGGGGGGCGACACAACGCCATCGAGTCTTACCTCCAGCGGACGCTGTCTCTACGACATATGGTAACGCCGCTGCTGTGGTGTCGGTAGAGGCCTCGTGTGTGGGAGAGGCTAAGGCACGACCTTGAATAGGGCAGACAATGAGATGGGAGCGCCAAGTGGGTGGGGGGGAGTGACCGTCGGCAAATTGTTGGATTACGTTTTTTTTGTCGTTTCGTCGGTTGGTGTGCTGGCTGAGTTGGCGCACGCTTTTGCTTACGCCGATATCGACGCCTTCGCCGTCGCCGAGGATTGCCGCTTTGGCGTCGCTCTTCGCGATCCTTATCCAATCGCCACAAAAGCTGCCAAGACCGGCGCCGAACAAGACGAAAGTGCATGGCAATGCCGATCTTGAGCACCTTTACTTGCGTCGGCGCTGAGAAATGGTCAATCGTGCTCAGAAACGATGTCATACAGACGTTTACGAGCTTCATGCCTTCATCTGCGACTGTATAGATATTGTATTAGGTCCGTACCTCAACTGGGAGCTGATCGATCGCTAGCTCGATTGGGTCAACAATGTTCATTTTCTGAGTGGTGAGAATCATGCGCTCTCCCATGGCATCCGAAATGGAACTGTTTGTAGATTTGATCATGCTTATCTCTGGAAACACAATGTTGAACAGCTCGTGGATCCCACTTCGTCTCGGGAGGCACATGGATCGATGGATGCGGATCTTCGTCGTACATTGCTGCGTCCGTGGGAGTGCTTCCCGGCCTCGTTGGAGTGCGACTGGCACCGCCTTGTTCTGATACTAGATGAAAGGCTGCTCTCAGGTCGCGTTCTCAGTCGAAGCCTTGTGTAGCAGCCCCGCGTGCTGATTTCAGGCCCTGAAGCACCGCAGTGAACCGGATATCGCCGTCTTCAAAGGCTACAGGCCATTTCCGGAAGGCTACGAAACGGCTGGCGTCCTTAGCATGTCATGTGTCATTCCTGGTGTTCTTGCGCATATTGGGCGTCAGTTGCATTCGCTTAAAGTGAGACCGCAGAAACGGTGGTTTCCAGCGAGAAGCACCAATGACGTGTGCAACGGAGCAACTGCTTACCACGGTAGGAACCTCACAGAACTCGTGCCACTAATATGATTTGGGACGCCACTTCTGGACCCATTCTCTCCGCAAGACTGCGGTCAATGTCTTCGAGCCAGTGACGATGTGGCAGTGACGCCTTGTCTCAGACAATCAGTATGTCTTTTTCAACACTTATGCGACCTTAGTGTTTTGCGTGAGGCCACAAAACGTCTAATTGATCTCGATAAAAGTTACGAAGCAGCTCTGCGCGGTGCCGCCAAGTGGAGTGAAGTTTTCCGTACCTGCACTGGATGCAGCCTCTAGCCCTTCATGACCATTGTCTCTCGTTCATTTCAAGAAAATCTCAGCCACACGTACATTGTCAGCGCCAAAAGTATCGTAAATAAAGTAACTTTTCCCATGGATCCGACAATGGACTCACTCACTGCATGCCAAACGACGTTATGGTCCGGCTGCAGAATATGCACACGGTTGGCCACTGCAACCAAGAGGTTGTTCCAATCACATGGCAGCTGGTAGGCGAACGCTTGCCTTCCTGCCCGCCCGGCCGCCGTAGAAGATTTGCTGAGGAGCACAAGCGTCTGTCCGGCTCCACAAACTCGGGCTGCCGGACTCAGAATCCAATGGTCATCGAGGCAGCTGTTACGATCTATCCGCGCCCCTGCTCCACATGCATAGCCTGGTGCGCCGTCAGCGAGCCTTCGAGCATCGACAACGGCATGGTGTCCTCCCGTCGAAAAAGGTTGTGAAGAGGAAACGCCACGTGGATGACGAGGGGTCTCTTGCCAAAAGGGATGCGTCGAGGCTTCCAAAATGTCCCCCAGCGCCACACGAGCTGCCCAAATGCTTGCTCAATATGCACCCGAGCAGATGATTGGTAGAAGTTGTAGCCATCTTTCCATAGGTCACCCCCGCCACCCCCGGGCCACAGAACAGCAAGAACGTCCGAGTCCCAGTATGCTTCATTTGCGGTGACGCACAGGCCCTCTCGAATCATTAAAGCAATCGAAGGGCTCGCCGGGTCGTTCAGCTTCTGACCGAAGTCGCTGCAGGCGAGCGCCGTCGAGTCGTGAGAGGACCCTGGCGCTCGGCAACTCATCCACAGGAACTCGTAGTTGGAGTCACAAATGGCTTGGACATTGAGGGCGAAAAAGCCCTTACGGCTCCAGTAGTCCGTAGTGCACATGACCTCTGCCGCCGTCGGTCGCTCTTGTCGCACTGAAATTCCGTCCAGTGCCCCGATGATGTTTCGCAGGGGACTGTCCCCGTGGCGTTGAAAGCCGGCTGCCGCGCGCTGCCGCCATTTGGCGTCCCACACCGGCATGATCATTTGCAGCTCCGGAGTGCTCAGAACAGCTTCGGTTAACTCCCACACGGCGTTGTAGAACGTTGAGGTTGACAGTCCGGCGAGAGCGCATACGTCCAGGAAGCTTGCCCCGGCATAGTAACGCAAGGCAACGAGCACACGCAGGGCCGGGGATAGACTATGGGGTGAAGAGGGCAAGTGCGGGTGCAGCACATCCACCAGCTTAGCAAAGCATGGCTCGGACATCCGCACAGCGCGGTGAACGCGTGAGCCGTATGAAGCACGCACGTATTCAAAGCCGCGTGGCTCGGCACGCTCCTCCGGCGAAGGGCATTGTGCCTCCACTCGCTCAGAACCAACCGAAGCAGCAGCGGGATGCATGTTTAGCGTAACTGCCTTATCCGCGGACTCTCCCGACGACTCCATACTCTCTCGCAGTGCTCGCGAGGCACCTCGGAGGTGAACCAACCGTGCCTGCTCTCGGGGCCCACACCCGCCCCGGTCGGCAGTAGCCCACCTCGTAGTTGCGTCCGGCCACAGCACCGTCACACACCGGTAAACCCTCGCTTCTCTGGGGCGAGCAGGCGTAGTGGTCAGTCGTACGGCTTGGTCCACCCCCCACTGCAGAGCGTGTCGACACGGCGTGGGACCATGCGGTGGGAGCTGATCAATCACCTCTCAAGCCGACGAACCAAGGCACGGCCAGCAGTCAATGGTGCGAACGCAATTATGAATGGAACGTTTAATTCCTGGCCATCACAAACCTACCTCCCAGCTGGTGTCCCAGAATGCCCCCAACAGTGTAGTGCGTGGTACCTGCGTAACAAACACCCGTCACAAATCTGTTCCTGTGTCCCGGACCGGGCCTCATTCGTGCAGCACGTGCAATCGAGGAACCAGGTACAAGTACCGCGGCAGCCCGATAATTTCGATAACAAAGGTGGCGGATCTGAGTAAAGCACCCAACGGGAGGCGGTTGCTGTGATGCCAACGTTTGTGGCTGTGAGCGTCGTTCCACGTTCAAGTGCTTGTCGAAGGAACCCGGAATGCCTAGATGTGGGGCAGAGGCGCAGAGTCAATGTGCTTGGCGGCCACGCAGATGCCCACTTGCAGCCCCGGAGGCGGATCTTTCGTTGGTGAGATATTTTGGACATGCCTGCCACACTCAACTTTCGCGCTGTAATGACGCGTGGCGACCCCGCGGCACCCGTTTTGGCGCCCGCCAAGCACGGTGAGCCCGTTTCTACGACGCCGCGTTGTGTTCGTGCGGCAACCACCACATTTCCGCCCGCCCGCGCCTTTATCATCACTTCATCCTCCCTTGTCGAGAGCTGTTCATCTTTGTTCACCAATACCTTCCTTTTGTTCCTGCCACCGCCTGAATGCTTGGGTGGTCTGGTTTTTTCTCACTCCCTGGGCGAGTCTTCTCCTGCTGCAGCTCTGTCATCCTCTCCACGCAAGACGCACTTCACGTGCTCCCTTTGCTTCCTCCCGTCGACACAATGGAGGACCGCGTCGTCCCTGAGTGGGAGGAGCCGACGCCGACCCCTGCCGCCAGGAATCCTGACTCTGCGACGCCCGCCGCTACTACACCAATCGTCGGTTCGGGCGCCGGCGACACTCCCCCTGGCGGTGTTCCCGCCCCAGACATGCAGACGGTGCCCGAGGCAGCTGGCGTGGACGTGCCCGCCCTCTTCTTTTCCCCGCTGCCGTCCTACATCTTCTCTGCCAAGCGGCCGACGCGCGGCTTGGTGGTATCGTCGGAAACCCTGGGGTTGACACCCAAGCGCGCGTGGGAGGCGCCGGGTCGGACGTCTGTCAAGCGTCGGCGCGTGGCGGGGAGCTGAGCGGTTGTGGCTGGTCGTGACGGCATCCATCCCGTTTCGTGGAGGAATCAGGCGCTCCTGCCCGTACAACGAGTGTGTGTCCTTGTGGTCGGCGACGCCGGCGGATATCGGTCAGCGGTACAAGTCGCTGCTCTTTACTACATGGCGGTCATCGTTCGCGTGGTGCAGTGGACGGTCAAGCGCATGTGGCTGTAGGCGGGGACTGTGTTCCGTTTGACACGCGAGCACCCAATGGCCCGTCTCTACCTCTGGAATTGGCCGTGGAGCACGCCTGGTGGTGCATCGACAACGGCGTTCCGTTGCTGCATCGTTGGCCTCCTCGATGGTCGTCGCGCTCACTTCAACCTGTGTGTTGTGGCCGCCTCAGTTTTGGTGATGATGGCTCGGCTCGTGCTGCATCTGCTTCTTGCCGCAACCTTGTATTGTATCGGTGTGCCCCAAGGAGAAGCCTAATGTCTGTGTGTTGCTCTCCCCGGCAGAGTTGTATGCGCCAAAGCCGTCGAAGCTCTCGCGTGAACGAGTGTGCTGTTGCCAGATTCGTGGAATGGGGGCTACTTAGTGCGGGCCGCGTGTGAGAGCCGCTGACATCGATGTCAGCTGAGTCCTTGGACTGATGCATCAGCTCCAAAGACTGCGATAAAGCGTCGATTCCGTGGACGTCAGCTGGCCGCGGTACTGCTGCGGGTCCGGTGGCGACCATGTGCGCTTCCGCCCGCAATGGTAGGAAGTCTGTGGCGGAGTGCGTTGTGCATCATACCTCTCGTTGACGTTTTTGGCTATGGTATTTCGACTACGCCTGGGCCTCGTAAGAATCCTCCGCGTGCTCCTTCGACTCTTGCCGTTTAGTCATGTGGTGCTCTGTTCTAACCGCTCATCATGGTCATGGTGTTGTATTGGTGCCGGTGTTGTCTTTTGAGCTGGGTGGCTCTGTCGCGGCGGACAGTGGTGGCAAGGCCAGTGACCGGTTGCCAGCGGTAGTGCTTGGGTTGCTGTGCATTGCCTTCTCGGCTGCGGTGTTCCTCGCTTTTACAACGTGGCTTCTTGCGCCGGTACGTTTTTGTTTGAGCTGCTCGATATTACCAGGACATCTTGTGTCGTACTATTGTATCTTATTGCTTGCCCGTGCGTGTTAGCTGGTCATTGCAGCACGTCCGCACTTCTGTTCGTTCCGTCTGTCTTCCTGTCGTATCCTGTACATTTCTCATTGCTTACAACATTTGTGCTAGTGAGCCTGTTGTCTTTCTCAACGCCTTTGTGTGTGTTTCCACTGGCCTGTTGCGTCCGCCCCAACCTATATCCTCTGGCTGACAGGTTTTGCCACCATACGTCCAAGCGCTCTTCCCCCTTCGCATGTGGCTGTACATCCTCCCTGCGGCCGGGGTGGTCGGTGTAGTGGCCGGAGTGACTGCATTTGTTGGGATCCAAAAGCGGACCGCAGCTTCGTAGCTCCCATTGTGACCGGCTCATGCTGGAGGTTGGGTTATGTATCGTCATTGTTCCGCTTCCGTGCTGCCCTGTGCGTTGCGAAGTGCTCAACCAAGCAAAACAAGCGCATTTGATGTATGAAGCCGTGCGACGCTTTTCCCCAACACAGACGCACGCACACAATACAGATACCCCAGAGCAACACAACAAACTCCCATACAAAACTTGACTACAAAAAGAAAAACGTTGGCGCGGATGGAAGGGAGGGAGCACACCGCCAGCAGGCGCCGCCGCTGCCTCGTCGCGTCCCGAACCGAAAACAAAGCACTCTCGTCCTTGCGCATCCACCGACCACTCCCTCGACCCCAAGGATGCACCATCTCCGCCGTGCCGTCACTCCAAATCTTCTGGCAGGTAGACGAGGGCGGTGACACGCTTTCCCCCGCGCACGCGGCGCACCACCCCCACCACACACACGCCCGTGTGGGGCAGCGCAATGAAGAGGTGGTCCACGCGCACAAAGCCGAGGCCGGTCCCCCGGGGTCCCGTTGGCGCCGAGGAGCACCCGGTCGTCACCCCCGCCCGCATCGACGGTAGCCGCAGGTGGGGCGGCAGCGTTGGGGGCGCCGTGATGGATGAGCTGCCTCCGTCCGACTCGGAAGAGGGCAAATCCCGGCTGTAGGAGCCAAGGGGGGAGGACGAGAGCGGGGGGGGCCATGGCGGGCTGGCGGTGAAGGAGGAACTCCGTGGTGGGGGGACCGGCGGGGGGGGGGTTACCGGGCGCAGTGGCGTCCCCGCCGGGGGTGGCGTCACCGGTCGGGGCGGCGTCACCGGCCGGGGTGGTTGCGCAACCGGCCGCGGCGGACCACGCCGCGCCAGTGGCTCCTGCTCCTGCCGTTCCCGCTCTTGGCGACGGCGTTCGCGGTGCTCGTGGAGCCGTTGCTCCCGCTGCTCCCGGGTCACAGAGGCCGCGTCCGCGCCCACCCCATCGCCTGGAGGACCATCCGGAAGCGCAGGGAGGCCATTGACCGGGCCAGCCGTGGGGGAAGCTGCCGTCGCGGACATGGTGGCGAACAGCTGGAGAGCACGTACCGCGCGCGAGGGGCGGGGGGGAAACACCCGTCAACCACCACCGGCAGTGTGGGCGAAACCCGTTTCAGGACGATCATTGTGCAGTTGGACTGCACGCGCCAAGCCGTCGCGCGTGGCCCGAGCGCTCTCAGCCGCAGAGGTCCTCGCGCGGCAGCCCTGCCCGGGAGCGCCGTCGTCTCATTGGCTGCGCACTCCCCAGAATTGACGGGCCTCAGGCCCGTTCGCAGTTGCAGACCGTGTGATGGTATACCGACGTAACGTTGATTTGATTGGCCGAGCCCGTCACGCGACGGTATACCGGTACAGACATACGCGGGATCCCCGCGTATGTTTATACCGCGGTATACCGTCTGAGAACGGGGAATTCCACGTCTTGTGTGTTTAAAATTCCTCTTTTGCAAGAACTGTCAAACGAATTGTCGACAATCCGGAAGCTCCTCGCGACACACGCCGCTGCGAGTGGGCCTGAGAAGTCGACCCGCGCACCGCAGCCCACTCGAGACGCACCGCGCTGCATGGCACTGTTCGCTGCAACCCTCCCCACCTGCCGTTCTTTCAAACTGCACACTGTACGTACATGTTAACATAGCTGCTGCCACCCATGTAGCGCAGGGCCAAAGCTGTGCGAACCTCGTCGGAGAGACCGCGGCGAGGTAAACGAGGGCGCAACATGCCCACCATGGCATGAAACTCGCCATCAGACAAGCGCACTGCGCGCTAAAAGTGAGAACCGAGACGAGCCTGCACTTGGGAAAAATACAAGCGAGTGGTTGTATTGAGTGGGTGATAAAGAAATACTCGGGCTGAAATGCACTACCCCCGCCAGCGACGTCACGCAGACGCCGGCGCGTAGGATGGGGAAATGGTCCATGTTGGCGGTCGCCGTGCATTGACAAGTTGCATGGCGGTCTGTGGCGCGGTGGATGGTTCGACGGTCGGTCTTGTCCGCGCCTGATGGCGATAGAAATCCTGCATTTCTGAAGAATTCAATTGTGTACTTGATTTCATGAGCAGGACGGTACGCCGAAGGTCTCTCGCAGATATATACCGCCGTCACGCCGGTATGCCATCACACGATTCTCAACTGCGAACGGGCCTGAGAAGGACTCTTCTGCCATGAGGTTCACAAGGCCCAGACGGCGCCTGCCCCCCTGCCCCCCCCCACGGCCCCGAGTCGCGCGCGGGGACCGCGCACAGCGACTTCCGTGGACCGACGCGCCCCAGACGACCCGTGGGTGATTGTGCCCGCCCGCCGGCATCTATTGCGGCGGCCCGTTGGCGGTTTCTGACGTCATCTAGCGGCGCGGTTAGAGGCGCTCCGTAGTGCGGCGGTCTGTCCCTCCCGCCCGCATGTGAGCCGTGTCCAGGTGAGCTGCGCGGCTCCACGGTAAAAGCCTAAGTCAAGAACCGGCATAGTCCTATCGAGAACTATGCCGGTTTTCAAAAGTTTGGGACGCACCATAGGGCGCGTCAGGGGACCCAAGTATTCTAGGAAACACCGGCATCAGTGAGACAATAACCTGTGTGTCTGACCTCCTCGAGGCAAAAAACCGGCATACCTGAGCGTATGAGGACCACGAAAACGAGGGACTGCGGCAGAGCTCTGTCATGCACATCCGTTCATTTCATCATCGACCAATAGGGATGGAAAGCATCGTTGCTTCCGAACCACAGGCTGGTGCACGGCCCTGAGCAGGATCTCAAATTGTACCGATCCGTGAATGATCCATGTAATCATTTTCTAAAAACGGCATTTCGGGTTAGTTTGTAGGACGTTATTGCTGATCCCCGATTTTTGTCCTGGCGGACAGAGACTGACTTGCGGACCGACTCTCTGCACCAATCAGATGCGCCCCTGGGACTGACTTGGTGCTCCTGATTGCTTATATGTGCCCAAACAGCCTGGAAATCAACATCAGCCCCTACTTTTTCTGCACTTCTGAGCAGCAAACAGTAGAAAATCTCAAGATCTCGCGTGGGCAGCGTGCTCCGTGCCAAGAAATGCGGGTCAAGCGTCAAAAAGAAGTGAGTTCTGCTGGGAGCAACGTCCTGGCACCGAATGCGGGCCTTCTATTGGCTTCGATGCCTTGTTACTGTCGTTTTAGATCAATAGAGTGCTTTTATTCACAGTCAGTCTCTGTCTCTGTCCCCCTGGACGAAGTTCGGGGATCAGCAATATATGCAGTAGGTTTTTACTTGCAGAGAGCTAGCTCGCACAATGTTTCATGACACAACGTGAACATTACATTAGTGGTGGTACAGAAAAGATCACAAACAAGAAGAAAAGGCCTCCCCGCCGTCTTCGTTCTCGGCGCCGTTGCTCTGGGCCCGCGACAGTTGACCGCATCCTGGTCATCATCGGCGGGTGTGTTGTGCCGCTCCGGTGTCGCCACCTTGGCCGCTGTGGGGATCTTGTACATGGCCGCGGACGTGGCCGCCAGATCCGCCACGTTGTCCGTGACCTTGTGAGCCTCAGCCTCGTCGCGATGCCGGAAGGCGCGTGCAAGAAAAGCACACGCCGCCCAGCTTCGCTGGGCGCAGGCTAGCGCTGAGCACGCCGCCTCGACGTCGGCAGCGGCCTTGGCGACGTTGCCTAAGGTCTGCAGATCGAACAAGTGGCCGATAACGAAGAAGTCGACAACGGCGTTGCGCACGACGGCGAGCATGACCTTCTTGCCCCTGGATTTGACGCCGCAGAGACCGCCCTTGACGACGTTGATGCCTTTGACGCTGGTCCTGCGGGGACGGCGGATGTCGCGGGCAGCGCCGACAGGGACCATGACACCGTCGATATCACCGATGGCGCCACCGCTCCAGCCGCGGGAAATGACCTTGACGTCTTCGTCAGGTAACGTCGAAGGGTGGGGCCCGTCCTGAAGGCGTTGTCCTTGCTGATGACATCTTCAGCGACAGCACGTGGAAGTATGACAGCTTCTAAAGAGGTGAGCGCCTCCAGCTGCATGAGCCGTCGGCGGTCGGCGTCCTTGTTGGTAGTCGTAGGCGTGGTATTGGCGGCGCGGCGGGTAGCGGGAAGGAGGGTGGCGGAAGGATGATCAGCGCGGACGCGTGGGAGTTCGCCCGTCGTGAGCGCAGGTCCGCGGGTGGCGACGTGTAGCCAGCGCGGTAGTGCTCCGGCCGGTTGGCAGACAGGGGTGCCGCCGCCGCTACGACGAGCGAGGGAAAGCGATAGTGGGTATCCACGTGTGGTCCATGACAATGTTGGCCACGGCTGTGAGTCCGGCTCGGCGGCGACTTTGTCGTGTCGGTGTTTGCCAATCGTACCCCGGATCATGCTCCTTCTTCTGTCGAAGAAAGCGCACAACCATGTTGCGGAGGAGGTTCTTCTGGGGTTCCCCGGTATCGTCTTTCGACCCGCAGTCGAACCAGCGCACCTTATCGCTGCAGGTGTCACCTGTCTGGCGCGAGCGTGGTAGATTGTCAACCACGTGCTCGTCGGCGGTTGCCGGCGGTGGCTTGCGCGGGTCGAAACCGTTTAGCAGTGGGAGAGGCACCGTGTCCGTCGTCGTTGGACGAGGAGCTCGGGTGACATGGTCACTGCTGACGCGTTTTTCCTCCCCGTCAATGTCAATGACGAACGTGGAGGAATCCACATCCGCGTCCCTGACCACGAAGGGGCCAATGGCCTTGCTTCGCAGCTTGTTCTGCCGATCGTGATTGGTCGTGTAGACGTAGTCTCCAAGTTTGACTTTCGCATTGCGGGTTGCTATCCGGTGGTCGAAGTTTCGTTTGTAACGTAGTTGCATCTCACGCAAGGCGTCGACTACGACAGGAATCTGCCGGCGAAGGCGGGCCATAAATTCACGTTTGCGAGCCAGGGGCGACCCAGCATTGAGCGTGCCCTTATTGGCGAACTGTGTGCCCGGAAGAAAGTTGCGAACCGTGCGGTTGGGGATCCGTCGTGGGATAACAAGCTCAGATGAGGCGATGCCCGTCGAACGGTGCGGTGGGCTATTAAACGCCATGGTCATGACCGGGAGTAGCTCGTCCCATCGTGATGTGTCCTCAGCGTCGTAGTGTCGCAGCTGGGTAGCCATGGTACGGTTGTACCCTTCGACTTTCCCGTTGGTTTGGGGATGACACGCCGTGGTGCGCAGTCTCAACGGCAAGCATGTTCATCACAGCGATGAAGAAGTTCGACACGAACTGGGGCCCTTGGTCCGACAGGATCCTGTCCGGGGGCCCGTAGGCGGACACCCACGCGTCGATATTGGCTGACGCCACGGACATGGCCGTACTTCGTCGTCAGGCGACACACTTGGTGAGCTTGGCGTAGCGGTCAGTGATAACCAAGATGAAGCGATTGCCCATCTTGGAGGCCTGTGTGGGCCCAATGATGTCGACGAAAAGTCCCGTGATGGGCTCCGTAGCGAGGAACAGCGTCAGGGGTTTGGTGCGTCGCCGTAAGGCGAGGTGGTTTTTGAGCGCAAGTTGTGCACTTAGTGATGGTGGTGTGGATGTCCGTTACCATCGAAGGCCAGTAATTTGCCTTACGCATGGTGTAATACATCCGGTTCATAACAGGATGGGCTGCCACGGTTGCGTGGTGCTCGAGGGTCAGAACACACTCGCGTAACGACTTTGGTATATTCAGTTGGCTGCCGTATGGCGTCCGGCGGTACAGAGCGTGATGCTCGTTGCCGAAGAAGGCCTTCGCCATTCCACTTTCCAAACAGTTGGACATCTCGACACAGCAGTCGTCCGCTTGCTTGGCTCCGACAACGTCGTCGAAATCTACCGGTTCGGGTGTGTCGGTACTCGTGTTCCTTCCCGTCTTCAAGCCGTTGGCCGTCTCGGCCAATGCCAGACAAGGTACATCATCATGGATATCTTCCATGGGTGCCACCGTGGAGGCATGCGACAGGAAGTCGGGCAAATGGTGCGATGCACCTGGTTTGTAAACCATGTCGAATGTATATTCGGAGAAGCGAAGTCGCCATCGCATCAAGCGTCCGCTTGAGTCGGTCACGCTGTAGATCCAGCGAAGTGCTTGGTGATCCGTTCTGATGAGGAACCGGTGCCCATCGAGGAAGTGTCTCAGCTTGAGGAAAGGCCAGACAACGCCAAGGCATGCGCGCTCCATGGTGGAGTAGGATTGCTCTCCAGCAGTGAGTCCTCGGCTCCAGTACAAGGCAGGATGAAGCAGTTCGCCCGGTTCCTCCTGGAGGAGGGTACCCCCGGCTTGGTCGGCGCGCGCGTCCACGTCAACGACAAGCTTCCGGTTGGACTTTGGCGAGGCCAGTACCGGTGGGCACAACAGTGCGTTACGCAGGACCTCAATTGCGGCGACGGCTGCGTCCGTAGGCGTCGGTAGATCCGGTGGGAACTCGGCCCCAGTCAGGGCGTTCAGGGGCTTTGCTCGTTTGGCAAAGTCCTTGACAAAGCGTCGATAGACGTTGCAAATGCCCAAGAAGCTTTTCAGCTGGGTTTTGTCGTGGGGAACTTTGCACGCTTCAGAGCATCAACGTTCGTGTTATGCACGTGCAGTTGCCCTAGACGGACAATGCGTTCAAGGTACTCAACTTTGTCGGAGAACTATGAGCACTCTTCCATGCTCAGGGTAACGCCGGCTTCATAGACGCGGTGAAGAACCGTGTCAACGCGTTTGAGGTGGTCTTTCGCATTCGTGGAGAAGAAAATGACGTCGTCTAAGTAAACGAGGCATAAATGCTACGTCAAGCCCTAGAGAATAATATCCAAGGCACGCCAGAAGGTTGGAGGTGCGTTAGTCATGCCGAAGGTACAGATATTCAGTGGTATATACCACGGTGCGTTGTGAATGCCGGCTGTTCTTCATTGTCTTTGCGCAAGGGCACCTGCCAATACCCCGTGCTGCAGTCGATAAACGTGAACACTGGGACATCTCCTGATAGTCGACAAAGAATCGGGCTTTGCCGTTCTTCTTCGGCACGATGACCACAGGGTTGGCCCAAGCACTGTGGCTATGTGCAATGACGTTGAGCTTCAACACTTTGTTGATCTGGTCCGAGATGATCTGCCGTTTGAACGGCCCGGTCCGGTAGGGTTATGCCCGTATCGACAGAGCGTCTGGGGGAGTAGCGATGGCGTGTTCCGTTGCGCGGATGACGCCCAGGGCTCCGTCTCACATATTGCTGATCCCCCAATTCTGTCCTCATCGCCCCGGAACGGTAGTGGAACGGCAATGAATGCAGATCTCTCATT
>ENA-ORXT01003255-ORXT01003255.1-marine-metagenome-genome-assembly--contig:-NODE-3255-length-18189-cov-31.327628_pt1 | contig 18189 bp, 16 predicted proteins | sample MGYA00237868_ERZ511482 | MGnify/ENA metagenome assembly ERZ511482 | reverse complement strand
TTCACTCCTGACAAATTCTAATCCTGAAGAGCGGTATGAGTCGAGAGGTTCACGTACCGTTCTGTGAGAGGGTAGGAACTACTTAATTGGTAGTTCCCGCTCTACTCGACTTTATTCTTTATTCATTTGTTGTTTTTCTTGAGAAATAACAGGTTTCCCATTTAGTGCTTGCACCAATGTTGATGTTGCAAGTAGTCCATATAATACAGCTATAAATATCGTAGTTTTTATATTCTTAAAGATATAAAATGATAAAAGGGGTAAGATTTGTAAGGCATGCATTCCTATAAAATGAGCAACACGTAAATCTCCTACTGTTTTGCTCCAACCCACAATCAACAAATTCGAATTATCATTTATAGCTCCTACACTATGACTAGCTCTTCCACTCATCAAAGCTCCTTCAAAAGAAAATATAACAAATATTATGATTCCCAGCCGAATTGCCCATAGGTAGTATGAAGGTAAATTCGGAAAACTTTGGGTAAAAAACAAGAGCCCTATATACGCTGTATATATAGTAGTCAGTACCGCTGCTATCCCCATCAAAGAATACATTAAAGTATAAATAGGTGCATTAAAGTTGAAATGCGAAAGTTCTCCCCTTGATGCTTGAAAGGCGATATATATTAGCTCAAACCCAAGCAATAAAATTACAGTCCAACTAAATAGATTCGAATTAAAATTATGCAGATAATGACATAACCAAGCCATTGTCCAAGAATACATTCCTATAGATACAGCAAATTTAAATGGCTTATACCAGGCATTTATTCCGTGTACTTTTGTAGTAGTAGTTTGTGTAAGGATTATGCAAGCGATAGAAACTATAAAACAGAAGATACCGAAATAAAATAAATGTTCATTGCGTATCTTCAGCTCTCTAGAAAAACTTAATACAGCGTCAATTATCATATCAAATATTTTACTTGCTCATTTTTTCAAAAGGGTTTACTTATGTTTTTCGACCCATGATTGAATCAATCTAATAAATCTTGGGTAGTCATCTTGATAAACAAAATGTCCGCAGTTTTCAAAAATCTCAAGTTCACTATTGGGCATTCGATTGTTTAGATTTATCCCATTTTCTTTATGTAAAATTGCTTCATGCTCTCCCCAAAATATTTTTGTAGGTATCTGGATGTTTTTTAGATTCTTATCTATATTCTTTAATGCTTCAGGATACTTTTTGAACCACTTCATACTGTTGGCTACTTTACCTATGTGAGATTTCTTAAAGTCTGATATCTCATATTTATTTGGAACATATCTAACATTCCCTAAATTCTTTGATGATTCAATCAAAGCACCACTTCCGGCAATGATAAACATAGTTCTCCAAAAAACCGAATGCACCATTTTTTTCATAATGCTAGGTTCAAATGTTGGCAATGCAGCAGGTCCATCACCAATCATCAATGATTTAATTTTATTCTTATGATTGATAACATAAGACAATGCACTGGCCATACCTACATCTGGAGCCACTAAATGAGAATCTTCAATGTTAAAATGTGTCAAAAATGAATTTAAAAACTTGCCTTGAAATCCAAAAGACATGTATTCAGATTTCGTTTCACTTGCTCCAAATCCAGGCAAATCATAAGTGTAAACATTGTATTCTTTTTTTAATGTATCCCAAATAGGAGAATATGCAATAATGGTATGCGGAAAGGCTGATAGTAGAACAATTGTTTCTTTATTCTTGCTATCAATAACGGATTTTGCCATCCTAATTTTTACTCCGTCAATAGAGATGAATTCTAGAGGCATCTCAAAAGGTCGTTCTAAAGTAGGATCTTTTGAATAGGAATTTTGCTTTCTGATTTTATTCAACGCTGGCATTTCAGGGGTTATTAGACTGACAAAAGCAGCGTTGAACTTATCATACAAATTGATTTTGGTTAGCTTATCCTTTTTTATCATTGAGAAATATTTACTTTTACTATTAAAATGATAGTAAAACTAAGTATTACTATTGAAATAGTAGTAATAAATTTAAAGAAATGAAAAATAATTTCCGTTCCAGTTGTCCAATAGCTTCAACATTAGACATAATTGGTGATAAATGGTCTTTGCTAATTTTACGGGATATGTTATTGCATCATAAAATGACTTTCAAAGAATTTTCTTCATCAGAGGAACAGATTGCTCCGAGTATTCTGTCCTCCCGCTTAAAACTTTTGACTTCTTATGAATTAATTACTAAGCAAAAGCAAGCAAAAAACAAAAAAGAAAATATTTACCTTCTTACTCAGAAGGCGATTGAGTTATCTTCAATTCTCGTTGATATAACTATTTGGGGGGATAAGCATTTACGTGAATTCAATCGAATTAATGATATTGATGGATTGGATTTAGAAAGGTCGTTGATTATATCTACCGTCAATAAACGATATTATTCAATGGCTGAAAATATCAAAATAGTCAAGTAATATTTTATGATTTCAGAGATACTAGTTTTCCTCGATATACTTTTTTCTAAATGGCACACAACTAACTTATATACCCACCTTTTATTTTTAAACCTTTCATAATCAATCAATTAATAACACCTTTTCTAAAAGTGATAAATATTCATATACAAGTGTAGAAACATTTAGGAAAAATCTAAACGTTTACACAATCTGCCCGACCACTCGTTAATACCCACAAGTTATTGGGTTCACTTTGACCATATCATTAGGGGAATAGAGTAAAGAGATTTCAAAATACTAAAAAGCAATTATATCACCTACACGAATAGCGTTATTTCTAACTAAGAAATGACGATCGGTAGGATTTCGATGACGAACGGTAAGTTTTGGCAATTTTCTCTTTTATCTATATGATATGCATCCATGATTTAGAGGATGATTGCCACCTTTAACATTATAATATTAACTAATATGTAAAATGTTGATTTTCAATTTATATCACCATTTTGCAGTACAACTTTTGGCATGTCGGGATATATGGCTATAAAGATTTTAACAAATAATTGATATTTATAATATGTAGTAAGATAAAAAACAGTTACCTTACATATATAATTAATATTTAATATGTTTTCTTTCGAGAATTATTTACCCATGGTTAGTTTTAATGAGTCGAGTATCTTCTTCAAGGCTCTGGAAGTTTTTCGATACGGATTTCTCATCGAGAGTAATGAGAATGGGGCTCAGTTCCGACAATTATACTCTTATCATAATTACTATGTAGAGATCGTCTATGAGGAGAACTACGAAGAGATCAAATCTATTAACGCCATCTCGATCAAAGATACATTGGTGAAATATGTAGATGAGGACCAGTTCTTAGATGCATTTATCGATCTGGTTGCCGCATAGATTATACAATACTTAGCTACTTATATTTCTCGCTTAATTCCGCAATCCTTTTTGTCATTTTGGATACTAAGCTCTTTGGCTTGGTCACCTTTATCGTTTCCCCATAGGAGAGGAACAGTGATTCCAATTCGTAATTAGGGACAACTTGGATCTGATAGACTCCATAATCTTTATGTGATTCCAGTTCTACCTGAGAGTAGTGTAGGGGTTTCGTTTTGATATATGCCTGCGTAGAACCATATACCTCAAATTCTACTTTCTTAGGCTTACGGTCTGGTGCTAAAGTGATGCCTATGATATCCTTAAAGTAAGTGTCTGGATCGAAAGTTTCATTAGTCAGATAAGTCTGGAGGGACTTCTTAATAGAAAGTATCCTGTCCAGTCCATAAGTTCTGATCTTACCTTTCTCATGATTGTAAGCATATACATACCATCGATGATCATATTCCTTAAGTAGGTAGGGGCTTATCACAACATACGATGCTTTCTTTCCGAATGGTTGGTATTCTAATGAGATGGCTTTCTTAGTCTTGATGGCATTATACAATCTATCGAGCCATTTCTGACCAGGGATCTGGAGCGGCTGAGCCAGATGCACGATTCTTTCTGCTTTGGTGGTAGACTCATAGGCCAACAACTCTAATTTCTTAATGATATTATCTATCCCATCGAGATGATCGAATCCTGTAAATTGTCTGAGCAATGCTATGGCGCCCTTCAGCTCGGTACTATCAGACTTACTTAGTGGCGATTCTGTAATAGAGAAGTCTCGACGTGAGTAGTAGTAGCTCTTCTCTTTTCTATCATATTCTATAGGTGCATAATACCCGAGCGACTTATTAGTCCGCATATTCCCGAGGTCTGCCTTAATGGTTCTCTCTGATAGGCTGGTCTTCATTCCTGTAGACTTAGCGATTTCTATGGCGCAAGCTTCTGCAAGGCTCTTCCAGTTCCATGACTGATCTGTCTGTCTGAGGCATCTATCGATGACTCTATATCTTATAATAGCGTGCTTGTTAGAGGACATAGGGTGAATTTACTGAATTGTGCATTCAAGTTGCACGAATAAACTCAGTGTGATTGATTTTAGTTATAAAATTCCATGACAATCGTACGTGTTATATAACATCTTATTCAAAATTACAATTATTTATTTTTCACTTTTCATGCTTTCAGATTTCTATTTCGTAATTATTTGGTTTTCATCTTCTTATCGTTTTGCCTCGCCGGCGGGCTTGAGGCTCTACTCTATGAGATCGTTCGTTCATCCTTTTAGTCGTCAAACAAGGCCATTGTTCCTAACGCCGTAAAGATCAGTTTCATATCATCTTCTGTTCTTTTTGCCTCGCCGGCGGGCTTTCCCATCCAAAACTGATGTTTTGGTTCTCTCTTTTCAAAGGTCCGTTTAGGACCTTTGATGCAGCCAAAGGCTGTACCATTCGTTCATTTCTTGAAAAAGAAACAGCCTGTCCCGCCTTAGCGGGAAAACAAAGAATTCAAGGCTGTGTCCATTTCTTATCGATAAATCATCTATTTATAGCTAAACAAGCGGGAGCTAATGGTCTTAGCTTGGCTAAGAATATTGTGACTAAATGTCACAATATAATGTACGAACCTCATTATCAAATGAGGGTGGGGTGGCATCCCATCCGCTTCCCGGTTCTCTCACTTAGAGCCTTGCGGCTCTACTCTTTGAGATCGTTCGTTTCTCCCTTTGGTCGTCAAACAAGGCCATTGTTTATAACGCCATAAAAATCAGATTTAACTAAAATGGACAAGGCCAGTTTGACCTTCTCCTCCAAAAATAATAGTAGAATAATTTATCGTGCAAATATACTACACGGTAGACTCTATACTTGTATCATAATTAAAAAATAAATTAAGATTATGAAAAATAATTGGAAAGTACAGATCAACAACGAAGGTAACCTAATGATTGCCGGAAGAACCCAGCAGAACCAATACCAAAACTTATTCGGTGCCAAGACATTCGAGTCAGGCTTATGTGTCTATGCTCATAACCTCAGACCCGTGAGACAATTATTAGATAGTCTCTTCCCTCAGGCGACGATCAAAACCATCGAAGCCATAGAAGAGATCATCAAAGAAGAATTCTGTAATAGCAGATCCGTAAGTATTTTTAAAAGGCATCTCGAGAAAGCTCAGATCCCTTACAGAGCATATGACCATGTTGCTTAATTTTTTTCATCGTTTTTCTTAATTATTTTCAGAATGCAGGTGAGCCGTTCCGTTTCCTTTCACTTACGGAATGCTCCCTGCATTTTTTTCGATTTATACATTGGGAAAAATATAAGGCTATCCACCGATTCGCTTTCGCGGTTCTCTCCATTAGAGCATTAAGCTCTCCTCTATGAGATCGATCATCTTATTATAATAAATTGTAATATATAATGGATAGTTATGCTTTATAGCTTTAGCTTTGCAGGATGCATTCTTTCAAACTATTGTCTCTGATCTTATTACTATCCAGCTCTCTTCTCGGGCAAGCTCCTGATAAGCATCCGCGAGTAGGCCTTGCATTGTCAGGTGGCGCTGCACATGGATTTGCCCATATAGGTGTATTGCAATATATGGAGGAAGTCGGTATTAAGGTGGATTACATCACAGGTACAAGTATGGGTAGTGTAATCGGGGGGCTCTATGCGATGGGATATAGTCCAGATGAGATAGCTGTCATTGCGGGAGAACAAGACTGGTCTTTGCTGATTAGTAATCGATCTCCATTGTGGGAAGTCGCTCCAGTAGAGAAAGATGCTCATGAGAAGATTCCTGTTTCCGTGGTATGGAAGGATAATTCATTTCGGTTTCCGCGAGGGCTTATGTTAGGTCAGAAGTTAGATTTAATAATATCCAAAATCTATGCACCGGCATATTTCATAGATGACTTTGATGATTTGCATATTCCATTTAGATGTATTACAGTAGATATAGAAGATGGTTCATTGGATATATTGGACAGTGGATATCTGGGAGAAGCGATCCGAGCCAGTATGGCGATACCGACCGTGTTTCCACCTAAAGAAATAGACGGCACCTTGTATGTAGATGGTGGGCTACTTAGAAATTTTCCAGTCCAGGAAGTCATTGATATGGGAGCTGATATAGTGATCGGAGTATACGTCGGTGGTGTAAAGGAAAAGAGAGATAATCTTAATTCTGCACTCGATATATTTAAGCAGACATCTTGGATGAGTAGCATTCTCGATTCTGAGAAACAAGAGAAACTGACAGATGTATGTATCAAACCTCCTGTAAAAGAGATCGGCTCATTTGACTTTGGTAAGTTCCAAGAATGTATAGATATCGGATATGCAGAAGCCGCAAAGTATGAGGCGGAACTCCGTGCCATAGCAATGACAATAAGTAGTAGGCCTGCAGAGAAAGTTAACCCTAAATTAAATAATCTTGATTACCTCCGATTCTCTGATATTTACACGACGGCAAAAGTAAAGTGTCATAATCAGATGATTCTCGACAAGCTCAGTTTTGGGGTAGGAGAGAATGTTTCATTTGCACAATTGGAGGAGAGTCTATCATTGGTATATGGTACTAAGAATTTCGCTAAGACGAGTTATGATTTTGATGTGTCAGATGATGGGATAGAGCTAATTGTCAATTCTGAGGAAATAGATCCATATTCCATCGGCATATCCCTTAATCGATTCCGTTATTATAATGCATCCGTAATACTCTCTGGTTCTATACGTAATAGCATCGGGAAGCCATCACACTTCAGAGCGAATCTTAGGTTGTCAGAGAATCCAGGTGTGCAAGCGCAGTATACCTATCGATTACCCACTAATTCATTATATATGGGGCAGGTTGCAGCGAAGTATGAGACATTCAGAATGCCACTGTATAATGGTAGTCAGATAGATAGGTTATATAGAGCGGATCAGGCAGAACTGAAGATCGGAATACTAAAAGAATGGAAAAATAAATATTTATTTAACGCTAACTATCGATATCAGTTTGATAAATTGAGACCGATCGTATTTAAGTTAAATGACATCCGAAGATATAAGACTTACAAGCATGGAATAGAAATCGGATTGACTTATAATAGTCTGGACAGGCCAGTATTTCCAGAATCGGGTATGAAAGTAAAAATTAGCTCAGATTTAGTTATCAATAATAGGCTCAAAAGAGTAGATCATTCTGAGTCTACTACGTTTTTACAATTTACAGAAGACAAAACTTACGTTAATGCTTATGTCAATTACGAGTATTATAAAAGTATGGGTAAGGTCTGTACAGAAGTAAATGTAAGAGCTAGAATATCATCTGGACAGTCATTCTTAGATAATTATAAATTAGGAGGGCCTGTACAAGAGAAAAACGACACGTATGGATTCGTCGGTCTCAGTGATACAGAGATACTGATAGGAGATCATATAAGTGGGAAGATTGGATTGCGAATCAATGTCAGAAGCCAACTATACGTGACACCTACTGTGCAATATGTCTATGGAAAAGATTTTCTCTCATACGCATTCGATCAATCATCTATCATCTCGGAATTAGGTTATGGAGTTGGTTTTGGGATCATGACGCCTATCGGTCCAGTCACATTAGACATCGGATACACTAGCCTAAAAGATAGAGCTGTTGCAAATTTAGGTTTTGGATTTAGGCATATTATGTAAAGTCAGTTATTATATAAAATGGAGGCTTTAGCTTGTGTACAAAGGCTTTACATTTAAAAGTATAATGTTGAATAATGAAAGCGATAACTATTTCTAATTTTCGATCGAGAACAAAATATTACTTTGATACAGTAATAAATTCGTCTGAAATTCTAATCATACCAAGATATAACGATGAAGAAGATGAGTCAGTCGTTAACATGTCATTAAAGGAATATAACTCGCTGCAAGAGACAAATTATTTGATGTCCACAACTGCTAACAGGGAATAGGCTTCTCGAATCTATAGAGCAGATCAAACCCGCTTAAAGGAATAGAAAAACCAGAGCCTTTAAAACATCAGTTGGAAAGGCTATTGGTTCAGAAGAATTAATCATGAACATAGAATTGTGTATGAAATATCTGGTAAGAAGAAAGTGGATGATATCTGTACAATTATGCAATGTAGATTCCACTACAAATAAAATCATGGCTCACACCTTATATGGCCAATAATTCTACGACAATAACCTGTTTACGCTACATACAATCTGTTCTAAAATAGAAGAACATTAAACCTCCATTGTCATTCACGCAAATAAGTGATAGATTAGACACTTAAAGCAAAGTGAATGTCAACATTTAGATATGGCTTAGACCATATGACTGTGAGTATAGCCCTCAATATCTTGAGTGGAAAGATAAAAGGAGTCGTAGATCCGAGAACAAAAAAGTCTATAGAAAGAGCCCATGATATCGTCGTCAATGTAGCCAAGAAAGAGGTTGCAGTATATGGTATCAATACAGGATTCGGTCCATTGTGTAACACTAAGATCCCAGCTGATAAGACCACCCAGCTGCAAGAGAACTTACTGAAGAGCCACAGCGTAGGCGTAGGGAACCCAATAGATAAGGACTTAGCAAAGCTTATGCTGATCCTTAAATTGCAATCACTGAGCAAAGGTTACTCTGGGATATCTATGGAGATTATAGAGCGAATCATATGGCATATAGAAGAGGATATTATTCCTATCGTGCCAGAGCAAGGTTCTGTGGGAGCTTCAGGGGATTTAGCTCCATTGTCACACTTGTTTCTTCCATTGATAGGAGAAGGACAATTGATATATAAAGGTAAGACGGTATCTACTGCAGAGGTACTGCAAGCAGAAAATAAAGAAGCAATAAAGTTGCACCCTAAAGCTGGTCTAGCATTGATTAATGGGACACAGTTCATATTAGCACATGCAGTGATGGTTGTGGATACATTACACAATTGCCTGTCACATGCAGATCTGATCGGTGCTATGATGGTAGAAGGTCTACTAGGCTCACGAACACCATTCCAGGACATATTGCACAAGACAAGGCCTTACAAGGGTAATACTCATGTGGCAGGAAGATTGTCGGCTTTCTTAGATAACTCTGAGATCGCAATGTCACACTTAGACTGTGATCGTGTGCAAGATCCCTATTCGCTAAGGTGTATGCCGCAAGTGCATGGAAGTAGTCGGAATGCCTGGTTACATCTAAAAGATGCCGTGGAAGTCGAACTTAATTCGGTGACAGATAACCCTGTTGTATTCGATGAGGATACAATTATAAGTGCTGGTAGTTTTCATGGTCAGCCGATTGCATTGCCATTAGATTATGCCTGTCTCGCTGCTGCTGAGATCGGTAATATATCAGACCGTAGAAGTTACTTCTCATTAGAAGGTGTCGCAGAGGATACGCCGAGGTTACTAATGCAAGATACTGGTATTAATTCTGGATTTATGATCGTGCAGTATACCGCAGCAGCACTGGCAAGTGAAAATAAAGGTCTCTGTTTTCCATCCAGTGCCGATAGCATACCGACATCGCTCGGACAGGAAGATCATGTAAGTATGGGTTCTATCGGAGGTCGTAAGGCATTGACAGTTTGCAGAAATGTGATTAAAATATTGGCAACAGAATTATTATGTGCTGCGCAAGCATTCGACTTTAGAAAACCACTTAAGTCCAGTAAGATTATCGATGCCGTACATGCAGAAATCCGTACGAAGATAACACATGCAACTGAGGATCGCATATTCGGTGATGACATATCTATTGCTATTGATATTATAAATTCTAAATCCCTACTATCGATAGTAGATGAATTAAAGACTAAACCTTTTAGTCAGTTTGATGATTTATTTGAAAACTTTTAGTTCGATGAGTGATACCATGACAATGACAGAAGAGAAGACTTCCTTTAGAGAATTAATAAAACAAGGAATCCCAGATGTCCTACCTGAGAAAAGACCTCTTCCAGAAGGTGGCAATCCAGCACCGAAGAGGAAAGATATATTATCTCCAGAGGAGAAGAAGTTAGCGATACGCAATGCTCTAAGATATTTTCCTGAATCATGGCATCAGACATTAGCACAAGAATTTGCAGAAGAACTTAGAACTTATGGACGGATATACATGTATCGATTCATGCCGACTTATGATATGCATGCGAGATCGATAGGCAGCTATCCAGCTAAGATCCAGGAAGCGGCAGCCGTCATGCTGATGATACAGAATAATCTGGATCCAGCGGTAGCACAGCATCCTAATGAGTTAATTACTTATGGAGGTAATGGGTCTGTCTTTCAGAATTGGGCGCAGTACTTATTGACCATGCAATACCTGTCGGAGATGGAAGCTGATCAGACCTTGCATATGTATTCAGGGCATCCTATGGGTCTATTCCCATCTTCTGCAGATGCTCCAAGAGTCATCGTAACTAACGGTATGATGATACCTAATTACAGTAAGCCAGACGATTGGGAGAAATATAATGCATTAGGTGTGACGCAATACGGTCAGATGACAGCGGGCTCATATATGTATATAGGTCCCCAAGGAATCGTACATGGCACAACCATTACTGTCATGAATGCATTCAGAAATATATTAGAAAAAGGTGATGATCCGAGTGGAAAAGTATTCTTGACGGCCGGATTAGGAGGTATGAGTGGTGCACAACCTAAAGCTGGAAATATTGCAGGCTGCATCACCGTCTGTGCAGAGGTCAATCCATCAGCAGCCACTAAGCGTTATGAGCAGGGTTGGGTAGATGTACTGATAGATGATATATCAGAACTGGTAAGAAGAGTCAGAACTGCTCAGAATAATTCTGAAGTCGTCTCTATAGCTTACATCGGTAATGTTGTAGAAGTATGGGAGCAATTCTATAAGGAAAACATATATGTCCATGTAGGTTCAGATCAGACCTCTCTGCATAATCCTTGGTCAGGTGGTTATTATCCTGTGGATATATCGTATGATGATGCTAATGCAATGCTGTCATCAGATCCACAATTATTCAAGGAGAAAATACAAGAGACACTTAAGAGACATGCTGCAGCTATTAATCTGCACCATGCTAAGGGGACATACTTTTTTGATTATGGGAATGCATTCTTATTAGAATCATCGAGGGCAGGAGCAGATGTAAGAGGGGAAGGGCAAGAAGAATTTAAGTATCCATCTTATGTGCAGGATATATTAGGCCCAATGTGCTTTGATTATGGATTTGGGCCATTCCGATGGGTCTGTGGTTCAGGGAGGGAAGAAGACTTAGATAAGACAGATGACATCGCTCGATCTATACTGGAAGAAATCATGGCAGAATCCCCCGCTGAGATACAGCAACAGATGCAAGATAATATCAAGTGGATCACGGACGCTAAGGAGAATAAATTAGTAGTCGGATCACAAGCACGGATTCTATATGCAGACTCAGAAGGACGGATTAAGATTGCCTTAGCATTTAATAAAGCGATCAGAGATGGAGTCATCGGGCCAGTTATTTTGGGTAGAGATCACCATGATGTTAGTGGTACAGATTCCCCTTATCGAGAAACCAGTAACATCTATGACGGCAGCAGATATACCGCAGATATGGCGATACATAATGTAATAGGAGATAGCTTCAGAGGCGCAACGTGGGTGTCCATACACAATGGTGGTGGCGTAGGTTGGGGAGAGGTTATTAATGGAGGATTCGGTATGTTATTAGACGGAAGTGCAGAAGCCGATAAGAAGATAGAAAATATGCTTTTCTATGATGTCAATAATGGTATAGCGAGAAGAAGCTGGGCTAGAAATAAGAATGCAAAATTTGCCATAGAAAGAGAGATGGAAAGAAATCCTAAGCTGAAGGTGACGGTGTCGGAAGTGGTGGATGATGCTATTTTGGATGGGGTGGTGTAGGGTGGGGGTGATTTTTTCTTGGTTATTGTTTAACCCAACCTCGGTCCTTCTGCAACCCAACCTCGGTCCTTCCCTTGAAAGGGAAGGAGGAGGGTGGTGAAGGTCAGCACGCCGAAGGCTGCGTAAGAGATATTTTCCCTCACAAGGGAAAAAACAAAAAAGGGTTGGAAACCAACACAAGAAAAAATCCTCATATGCCCCGACTATCCAAAAATGCCTGAACCCTAACTTCTACTTTACTCCAATCACTAAGTACCTCCGCATTAGCAAACCGAATAACTGTAATTCCCATGGCTTTTAAAATGGCACTTCTTTTTTCATCATATTCCTTCTGATGATCATGAATTTTTCCATCTACTTCGATCACCAGTTGCATTTCATGACAATAGAAATCAGCAATAAAATACATCGTATGATTAGAAGCTAGCTTGTAAGGAATTACAAATTGTCGATTTATTTTTAAATTGAATAGCTTTCTACCTCTCACTTTACTCCAAACGTACTTCTCTGCCTTGGTTGGATTTTTCCTATTCTCTCTTGCAAATTCTCTTACTTGTAGATAGTCCATTTTTTTTACTGTTGCGGTTTTATTGGAGGTCTAATGTTTAAGTAGGTGTTTTACGTTGACTTTGTAAGATACGGTCCTCTAAGATTGATGTTTCTATTGAGAGGGTCTGTAGAGAAAATGTTATTGGCCCTAATCTAACCTTGGTCCTCTTCAACCCAACCTCTATTCTTCCCTTGAAAGGGAAGGAAGGGGGTGGTGGAGGTCAGCACGCCGAAGGCTGCGTAAGATATATTTTCCCTTACAAGGGAAAAAACAAAAAAGGGTTGAAAAGCAACACAAGTAAAAATCCTCAGATACCCCGAATATCCAAAAATGCCTGAACCCTAACTTCTACTTTACTCCAATCACTAATACCTCCGCATTAGCAAAGCCAATTGCAGGATAAGTTGATACATAAAAAAAGAGGAGCCCTAATGAGCACCTCTTCCAATATCTCAAATATTGTACTGTTATTTTATTGTTCTACAACAATCTCTACCTTGTCTCGGATAGCTTTAGATACATCACCTGTACCCATGCCGTCATAAGAAATTTGTTTCTTGTCCACTCCTAATGTGACTAACATATCCCTTACAACTTCTGCTCTTGTCTTAGAAAGTTTCTTATTGTTATCATCATCTGCGCCATCATTAGTGTAGACTTGGACTTTGATCTTAGAATCAGCGTTCATTTTCAATGCATTGGCAAGACCGATCACTTCGTTCTTTGAGAAGTTTTCTATCTTATGATTTTCTCTGTTAAAAGTGATATTCCCAAGAGTGTAATTAGCAACAGGTGCTCCTTCTTTCTTTTTCTTAAACATACTGCCGAATATATCTTTAAATGCATCAGCTGTTGCTTCTGCTGCATCACCTACGGCGCCACCCACTGCAGTTGCACCGCTACCGAGTGCTTTGCCTACCTTTTGGATTAGGTTCAGTTCCTTTCCTTCCATATCGTAGTACTTACCATCTTTCGTGGTATATGTTCCAGATTCCATAATGATTTCGCCATCAGAATTAAGAAGGTTACCATCAGCATCTATCGTATATGCTACAGCATTTTGAATCGTATTATTGGTAGCTGTTGTAGTAGAATTATTATCAGTTGCATCACCGTGTGCTGCACCTGTGTGGACAGTCCCATCACTATGAGTGTGACTATGAGTTGCAGTTTCTCTTGTTTGTAATACATTTTGCTCTATATTATCTTCTGCAGTCACCAGCTCTCCATTGTCTCTGTTTAAAAACCACCAAACGATAGCTGCAAGTATGAAGAGAGGTATGAGAAACTTAAGGAACCCAGCACCACTTGAAGTACTTACAGGTTCTTGTGTCTGCAGAGGTGCAGCCATTTGAGCCATTCCTTTCTGAGAGTCCAGGAATTTTGCCAAGCCGTTTGCATCGAGGTTGTCTTTTTCTATTACTCTACCTAAAGAACTCATGACCAGAGGCGTCGCGATATTAATAAGTTTGGAAGAGCTTGCACCTGACAGTCCAGACTTAGTTTTCATATCATCCGTTGCAGAACCGAATAATGCACTGTTGATCTTTCCACCTTTTTCTAAAAAAGAATTGGCACTTGAACCGCTATTGAGTTGGGAAGAAAGATTATTAAGTGTACTGCCGCCTAATCCATTATTCTTTATGAGATTGATAAGAGAAGAGGCACCGCTTTCAGTAGAACCTTTACTTACTATTCCACTAAGAATAGTAGGAAATAATCTGCTCAATCCAGATTGTACCTGTGAAACATTGCTGCCGACTAATTGTGATATTTTTCCTATTACGTCAGAAGATAATGCACCTTGAATAGTGCTTAGTAGATTTGCCATTTTGTTAAGATTGTCGTTATGTAAAATAGTTGAATTAAATTAATCTATTATCGTTTGGGAGATGATGAAATTAATGCATTTTCAAAGTTAAGACTCATATTAAGCCTCAATGTCACAAGCATTTAATTGTCTGTGATGTTCGATTTTAAAATCTTTTATTGATGTAAGATATTATTTTTATTACTCATGTATCGATAATTTATTATGTGTAAATTATTTATTATCAATTAAACATGTGTCTTCTATATAATATGAGAGTGGTATTTATTTCTGGTTATACAGCTATTGTTATCATTTATATTTTGAAATTTGAGGTAAATATTCTGAATTCACTTTGTTAAGGGTAAGGTATGAGGGAGAGATTTCGTCTCATACATAACGAGCATGACAATACTCGAAAAGAATGAACCAGAAAAGTGGATGGATTGACTTATAGCTCGCCATGTTATCGTAACTTTTGCGAGCCTGATACCTACAAATAGGTAAGTATTTTTTTACGATAAGATTAGCTAATTTGCAACAGGATATACGAGATAATTTGATGTTTAAATGGTTTAAAAACATTAAAGTATATCTTCAAATTCCAATATCTAACGAACCAGAACATTTATAATACATTCAATTTATGATACTCAAAGCTTATTTTCTTAATTCCTCATCAACGATAAGCAAATCTATGATAGCTTTGATCTTTGCCTGTAGTTGTAATATAGTGATCAGTCAGTCTGCTGATTCTGATCAGAAAGATTATTGGAAAATTACAGATCGACAGTCTATTGTATGGGACCTGACAACAGAAAATAGACTACCACATAGTGAAAATATAGAGATGTCAGGTCAGAAGATATCATCTATTATTTATTATAAAATAGATGAGGAAAGAAACCTCAAGATTAATAGAGATATTATTTTTCCTCAGCTGAGAACTTTTAATAAAAGTAATGAACCTGACTGGAAAAAATATAGAGCCTATTATCGTAAGACGATATCAGATGATATCTCCATTAGCATAGAAAATAATGGGAAAATTATCGTGCCGTCAATGGTAGATTCTGTGGAGATAGATGGCATGTTATCTTTCTATCATACTCCAGTGGATGGAATATCTATCAGTCGTACAATCTATCCTTCCATGACCAGCGGATGCTTGGTCGAGGAGTGGACTATCACTAATGTGGGTAGTGCTGTGGACACGTTGACGATAGGTAATTGTTCTATGGAATTATCAGAGCAGGGTTACTTAGGTAAGTATAACTTTAGCGTAGAAAGTGATGCAAGAGAAGCTATACAACTTAGACCTGGACAATCTTATGTCTGTGATATCAAGTATTCTGCCTCTATACAAGATGACGATATCGGTGCTGTAGAATCTGAGAATATGAAACAAGATAGAATTAACTTTATCAATGAAATGAAAAGCAGTCTGACGCTAACGACACCGGATGCTATTATAAATACACTTTTTTATTTCTCTAAGATACGTGCTGCAGAAAGTATATTCCAGTCAGATATGGGACTGGTACATTCACCAGGAGGAGGAAATTATTACTTAGGAATATGGGCTAATGATCAGGTAGAATATAGCGGACCGTTTTTTCCATACTTAGGATATAAGAATGGTAATACAGCAGCAAAAAACACCTATAGACATTTCCAAAAGAATATACCTGAAGACGAATCTGCGATTCCGTATGCCTTTGAGATGAATGGAGTGTATGCAATGGATCACCTCGATAGAGGTGATGCCGCTATGATAGCATACGGTACTTCTCATTATCTCTTAGTATCCGGAGATGCACAGTTAGCTACAGAACTATGGCCTCTTATCGAGTGGAGCTTAGAATATTGTCATAACAATCGGAATGATGCAGGTGCCGTAATATCTGAGTCAGATGAGATGGAAGGAAGAATAGAAACAGGAACAGCCAATCTATCGACATCGTCATTATACTATGGTGGACTGAAGTATGCTTCTCGATTGGCTAAAGCTATAGGGAAAACGGATCTCTCGGATTCCTACTATAATCGCATGTCTGAAATGAAAGATGTCATAGAAGATTATTTTGGTTCCAATATCTACGGGATTGATACTTATCGATATTTTGATGGCAACGAGAGTTTTCGTCATTGGATATGTCTGCCATTATGTATGGATATAACTGATAGGATAGAAGGTACAACGAGTGCACTCTTAGATAGTATGTGGACTGATAATGGTATACTTGTAGAGAAGTCGAGAGATACAACTGCACAAGTTTTATTTTGGGATAGAGCGACACTTTATGCACTGAGAGGCATCCTTAGAACAGGCGCCAGTGAGGTCGTCATGAAAAGATTACAAGAGTATTCTCAAAAGAGATTACTTGGCGATCATGTGCCTTATCCAGTAGAAGCTTATCCAGAGAATAACATGAAACATCTATCCGCAGAGAGTGCATTGTATTGTCGGATTATAACTGAAGGTTTGCTTGGGATAGAGCCCATGGGATTGGGTGTGATACAGATACATCCATCATTGCCTGATGATTGGGATTTCCTGTATTTAGATAATCTTCAGATTGCAGACAGGAATACGAATATATCGTTGAAAAGAGCTAATGATGGATTGTCGTTGGAAGTAACTTGTAATGGTAAGATTATATTAGATCAGGTATTAGTAACAGGTGAGTCAGTTATTATTGATCTAAGAGGATAGGTGTATGCTGGAGAATGTGTAGAATTAGATGGTATTTCTTATGCTAGTTATATGTCTTTGTATTTTTGCATTAAATGCGAATAAGTTATGTTTATTAGATATTAAGTAACCACATATCCTAAGTCATATATTGATTATCAATATTATTTTAATATATTGGATTAAGCTAATATTAATAGATGCGGATAGGAGATACGAAACTAAATTTTGTCACTTGCCATAGACTGCCTGAAAGGTCTTTCTTTTGGAAAGGTCAGCAGTTTCCTGTATGTGCCAGATGTACAGGCATATACTTGGGTTACTTGAGTATGCCGCTATTTATGTTTTGTTTATTCGGCTGGGGTGTTGGTATTAGTTTATTGATGTTCTTGCCTGCAGTGATAGATGGAAGTATTCAGGCATTTTTTGATATCGAGAGTAACAATACTCGACGACTGATTACAGGATTGATGTCTGGTTTAGGTCTGATGTCTCTTGTACATATATTTGGATTTTATATAGCGAAACAAATTTTACTAATCTTATAAAACATTAAAATGGAAAACGATTTAATTGACAGAAATGACAATGATCAAGGCTTACATGTTGGTCTTAAGATATTATCTTTCTGTATTCCTTTAGTAGGAGCAATCTTATATTTTGTCAAGAAAACTGACGAGCCTAAAGCTGCCAAAGATGCATGTACTTTTGCATTGATAGGGTTAGTTGTAGGTATAGTTCTAAACGTAGGCGTGGGCTTAACGGGAGGACTCTTAGGATAAGGATTCTTATTCATACTTAAGGCAAAATTTGTTGTCTTATACCATTTAAATTTTAAGATGTCGGTTAAGATTATAAAATAGAATTTGTTAAGATTAAGGCATGAACGAATGATTTCGTTGCAGACGAATCGAGTATGACAATACTCGAAAAAA
>ENA-ORXT01003254-ORXT01003254.1-marine-metagenome-genome-assembly--contig:-NODE-3254-length-18190-cov-12.632087_pt1 | contig 18190 bp, 10 predicted proteins | sample MGYA00237868_ERZ511482 | MGnify/ENA metagenome assembly ERZ511482 | reverse complement strand
AAACGGATACAAACGTTTACATGAGCCAATAATAGACGAGGTTTAACCTTTTTCCCCAAGCTTACATCAACATCAAAAAAGTTTCCGCATGCAGCTTATTTACTGCCAACTCCAAAGTACCGTCCTCATATTTCAGTATTTCTTTGTAGGTTGTAGAAACTGATAATTGAGGCCAGCCATCATTATAGGTATCGGATATTGGCTCGAAAGCTAAAGTATCTAGGCTTACTTCTTCCTCTACTATATCCCTAGATAGAAAATCTGGCATGCATGCGGCAAGGTCATAAAACTGATTGCGAGAGATCTCACCGTCCTTCTCCAACTCTACATCAAATGATATATTAACGGGCTGATTTACGATATAATTTCTAGTTATTTCTGTGGTATACTGTGAATGTGTCTGTATAGTATCGAAAACATAAATATTGAAATTTAAAGAATAGTCTTCTGATACATCGTAGAAAAATTCTTGTTGATAAATAAAACTACCGGCAGAAGCTTTCATCTTGGTTATTATGGTTAGTATTCAAAATTCTACTCACAAGTTAACAAAATATTTGGATCTGCTTTAGGATACCTTATTACTTATATTCATCGGGTGTAATTACAATTTTCGCAATAAAAACACCGTCCTTATCTTTGTAACTATAATTAATAGTTACGTCGTTATCTCTGAATACTTTCATAGCGGGGTTGGTTCTGATCGTATTGATAAACTCTTCTTCCATATTTATAACATCAGTGGCACTTACTTCTTTGTAGCTGTTTTTAGGGAGGCTATAATTATATTGAAAGGTATTGTTTGGCAGTGCAACTGCATTATCCAATTGGGTATATTCATCTACCAACATTGGTGTAGTTGTGTTCAACTCTTCCGCTGCCTGCTTCAAGACGGGATCGAAGTCGGTGGACGGAAATAGTAAGCTCGTTATGGCAAAATAGACAATCACAGCAACAATAGAAGCTACTCCTAGACCTACCCATGGTATTTTCTTTACTTTCACTTTATTCGTAATTTTCACTTGTCAGCTTCTACCCTTTTGATGAGCTTAATGTTTTCTAGTTCTATGGTATTCAAAAAAGAATCTACCTTTCCAAAAACTGGTCGGTACCATTCTTGTTGTTCAAAATGCTTGATCATGGCTCCACCTTGTTTAAATTTGAATCCATAGCGGGCATAGATTTCGTTGCGCATGATTTGCAACTGCTCTTTGGAAAGTTGCTCCAAATCTATTTTCTCTAAAATTCTATACGAGCTTTTTGGATATTCTCCAGCATACATTTCGTGTGCATCTACATCATATTTAAAACCTGTTTCTGTAGTATTTTCGTCATAGCCAATAGTCCAGGTTGGGTGAATTTTTAATCCTTCTGTTTCTTGGCCACTGATACTAGTTGACTTGACGAACTTTCCCTTTCGGGTAATGCTTTTACCAGTTGATGCTAATTCGTCAGCGGAGAAGTTCCCATCGATATCCACAGCTATATTGCTAAAATTTACATATGCTGGGATCCAGCCCATTCCATCTTCCGACCAAACTCCTCCTTGTCGTTGTGCCGACCAGATGCCTTTTGAAAAGTGTAAGTGTAATGTAGACTCTCCCTCACTGTCTCCAAAATGATAAAAGCCAGCAAATCGAGTAATTCCTGAATCTACTTTTTGTAAAGACTCGACTTCATGGTCTTTGACTTGGCCTTCGGGATGGGGCAGTTGCTCAAAGCGGCTGTCTAATTTTTCGATACTTCCTTTACTTTCAAAAGCGCAGGAGATAGATAATAAAGTGGCAATAATTAATCCTACTAACTTCATATTCTTATTTATCTATCATTGCTTCCATGTGCATCAACATTTTCTACTTTGTATTTCTAGATCGCTCGGAGAATTCATTCTATAGAAGCTTAGCGCTTTATCTTTTTTTCTATTTCTCCTGTCAGCTCTTGCAAAATGGACAAACAATCCGAAATAGAATTGTCTTCTCGTAGTATCTGACTTCGACTGTTGTTTTGATCTAAACAAGAAACGACAACCTCCCCCCCTTTAAGATCACAAGAAAAGTCTGTAGGATTGATAATCTCAAACTGTCTGAGCTTGATTTCATTACTTCTCTTAACGGTGACCGTATCGTCTGAGACTTTTACTTTAAATCCTCTAAACTCAAAAAATCTAAAAAGGCCTCGATAAAAACAAAATATGCCGAGCATACCAAGCCCGAAGTTCATCAAAGTAAAAAGGTCTCCGTTGTCATTTTCTATACCGTTGATATTTGCCAATGCATATTCTATAGGCTCGTACAATCTGGACATTAATACAATTCCAATAAGTACTGCCATGAATGCAGTCAACATTTTCATTGGAGTGACGCTTATGATTAGTTCATTCGGATTGGAGCTTGATGTCCTTAGTCGATACCCTAATCGGTGAAGTCTTGATTCAAATGTTTCCATTTACTATGATAATTTAAGCCGGCATTTACTTAAAACGTTTGCGCTAGTTACTATACGTTTATACTGCATCATTGTTGTAAAAAGGGAATAAGTCTAGGTCGTACCTGAACCTTAATTCTGCGATATAAATCTAAAATTATGACTATTACTCTTCCTGCCATAATTTCTTTAGTGACCATTTATTTTCCAGATACTTTTCGGGCGAATCCAATGCAATCATTTTTTATTGCACATTATATTATTATAGATTAAAACATTCTACCTCCACGATCTCTCCAGACTTCATATCGCCTAGTAAAATATCCCCGATGCGAACACGTATTAGGCGCAGGGTGGGCAAACCCACTGCGGCTGTCATTTTTCGGACTTGTCGGTATTTTCCTTCTGTGAGGGTGATGGAAACCCAACTTGTGGGGCCGTGTCTATCGTCTCTTACTGGTCTGGTGCGGGGAAGAAAGTCAGGCGCTGGAACTAAGGCATATACCTTGCAAGGGCGGGTGGTATATTTTTGATCTCGGATACCTATTTCTACACCTGTCTTTAATCGTTCTATTGCCGCTGGAGTGACAAGTCCGTCTACTTGGGCGTAGTATTCTTTTTCTACTTTTTTGCTTCTTACTGCCTCACTTACTTTGCCGTCAGTAGTTAAGAATAGTAAGCCTTCAGAATTTTCGTCTAGTCTACCAATAGCCATGATGCCTTCTGGAAATTCGCCTAGCTCCCCTAGCAGTTTTTTATTTTTGCGTTTACTTTGATTGTTCACAAATTGAGAAAGATATCCGTAAGGCTTATGAATAATAAAGTGTCGATGGAGCTCCATTCTATAATTTATGATAATTGCAAAATGATTTTGTGAAGGTAGTTATATTCATGATAGCAATGTCGTCGCCCTACATCATCATAAGTCCTTGTAGGAATAACATCTGATAGGAGAATAACATAATAGAAATCACTAGACAGACCTTTCCTTTTGCGATCAAGCCTAGATAGGCATATTTGCGTAAAGGATCGACAGGGCGCCGAAACCTTCTCGGCGGTACTTGACTCACAAAGACCTTGCTCCGCAAGGTCTTTGTGAGTCAAGTACGGGAGCGAACGCGTACCCCGAAAGAGCCTGACCCCTGACCAGCCCGTCTTCAAGGGGCTGGTCAGGGGATACGCCCAAAAACTTATAAGCTTCGGAAACGACACAACCTACCATCGATAAAAAAAGGCGCTCCGAAATAAATCGAAACGCCTTAAGTATTTTCATTTGGTTGGTCAATGCACTATCGAAGGACAGTAACATTTCCTTTCTTCTCGAATACGTCTCCGTCTATACAGGATACGCGGAGATAATATCCATATGCGTCTGGCTCGACCAATTCTCCATTGTATTGGCCGTCCCACATTTCATTTAAACTATTGGCTTCGAATACTTTTTCACCCCATCTGTTGTAGACGATCCAGTACACTTCATCGATGAAAGAATCTCGTGCTCTCAATCGGAGCATTTCATTTTCACCATCTCCGTTGGGAGAGAAAGCATTCGGGAAAAATATAAACGGCTCATCACAGGCTCTATCCAAGACGACTACCGTAACGGTTCGCTCGGTAACACATCCATTCTCATCTGTGATCAATACGGTATACTCGGTATCCGTAACGGGTGTAGCCAATGGATCAGATACATTCTCATTGTCCAGTGTCCCACCGTTGGTCCAAACAAAGTTGAGGCCATCTACACTGTTGACGGCGAGCTGTGTGCTATTGCCTAAAAAGATAGTATCTGGGTCTGCCAATGCGTCTCCTAAGCCATCATTGATATCTACTACATCAACATCGACAAACTCGGTAGCGGAGCAGCCAAACTGGTTTGTAATTACTACAGTGTACAGCGTGGACTGGGTTGGACTCGCAATAGGCGCTGAAGGATCAGTCAGGTCTATTTCTGTACCCTCCCATTCATAGGTCAATTCATCCGATCCGCTCAATGGATTATCAATTTGCAAGAACAGTTCGTTTCCTAGACAAAGTATTTCTTCGTTGGTGCCTAAGGCTGCTAGTACTTCATAGTTCGCTATAGTGACGGTCTCGGTTTCTTCACAGCCAAACTGATCAGTAGCGACCACGGTATATACATTTGGTCGTCCTGACAGGCCATCTATGTTAGCGGTATTGCCAACTATCTCCCCATCTAATGTCCAGACAAAGTCTACATTCACATCCGAGGTAGCTCCTATCTCCACTTGCTGTTCTTCACAACCATCGATATCATCTGTGACGGCCAAGTCTATTTCATCAGGTACAGTTAAGGTCATCATCTGTACGGAAGTACATCCTTGATTTGCGTCTGTAATGGTGACGGTATATACGGTCGTATTGTTTGCAATGACGGTCGGGTTTGGTGCATTTGGATCACTCAATCCGGTACTTGGTGACCACACATAGGCGTAGTCCGTATTCGGATTTGGGTTGAGTGCTGCTTCTTTATCAATACAGGAAATCTGATCTTCTATAGATACTTGTGTATCTATAAGTATAAGCGGTACTTCCTTGGTAACGGTAGCCGTACATGCTGCATCTGTAGTCACCGTCAAAGTAACGGTGATGGTTTGGTTGTCTCCGATATTGATCGTTGGGTTCTGCTCGGTAGAAGTTTCCATCGTGCTAAATTCCCAATCCCATGTATCGATTTGCCCCTGGTTGCTAGAAGTAGAAATGTCTGTAAATGAAATAACGCCTTCACTATCACACTGGTCGTAGTTGAACTCGAAGTCCGCTACGAAGTTGATACCATCCTCTACTAGTACTGGCAGCGTAAAGCTCGCAATACCGCCGTCAGCACAGTCCGCTTCGTCTGGAAGGGACAAGGTCACGTCGTAGTTTCCTGGAGCAGCGTAAGTGTACACAGGGTTTGCTTCCATCACAGTAGGGGAACCGTCTCCAAAGTCCCAGATATAGTATGGTGCATTGGGGCTATTATTGAAAAAGCTAATTGTCAATCCTTCACATTGGCCGTAGTTGACAAAGTCGCCAATAGGCTCGCTGTCTAGCACCACCACGGTGATAGAATCCGAAGTTCCGCAGCCAAATTGATTTTCTATTTCTACGAAGTATGTAGTTTCTATAGCATCCGCTGTATTGATAGTAGGTGATATAGTATTGCCTCCTGAGACGATATTGGGCCCTACCCAATTTACGGTTAAGATATCATTGGGATCATTGCTAGAAATCACGGACAGTTCACCCAGATCGTCTTCACATAAAAATTGCAAGTCGTCAATTTCTACATCCAACTGCGTACCTGTAATGGTAACCGTAGCCGTTTGCGCGCAGCCGTTTGCGTCCGTAGCTGTTACCGTATACAATCCTGGTCCAGATAAATTATCCAATTCTAAGACTGCTTCATTTCCTAGCACATCTCCATCTTGAGTCCATACATAAGATAGATCATCGTTTGGTGAACTTACCTCTAAGGTTGCCTCATCTCCACAGTCTGTTTCAAAATCGGCTGGTATATCAAGTACTATACTTTCGGGTACAAATACTTCTACGGTACGAACCGTACTACAAGGAATACTACCGAATATATCTGTGATCGTAACGGAGTAAGTAGTCGTCACTCCAGGATCAGCGATAGGCGTGGCAGAAGTAGGATCATCTAGCCCTGCTGCTGGTGACCACTGGTAGGTATAATTTGGATTGCTATTGAGATCTATAAGTTGTGGCCCATCATTCTCACATGCTAGGATAGAGGCTGGCGCTTGAACATCATCAATGATGCTGATGACAATATTTTGAACCTGCGAGATAGACTCACAATCTATTTCTGTAAATACTGTAAGCGAAACATTAAGCTCTTGATCGGTGTCAAATGTCAAGGTAGGATTTGCTTCTGTAGAAGTCTCTCCATTTCCAAAGTCCCACAAATACCCATTGGTGTTGTCCTGTGGATTGGCAGATTGCTCGGTAAACTGAACTGTAACTCCATCCTCTGAACAATCGATATAGTCATAATCAAAATCTGAGGATAAAATAGGGCTTACTATTTCCACCACCTGCACCTGCGCATCTACACAAGTTACTTGTGTATTTAATGCTAAGCTTACCATATAGGTTCCTACCCCTGGATAAGTGTACGTTGGGTTTATTTCTGAAGAAGTTGCGTTAGGATTACCTGGATCCCCAAATGACCAAATGTAGTCATCGTTGTTACCCGTACTCGTGTTGGTAAAAATAACGGTAACTCCGTTACAATCTTTTATCTCTTCGAAAGCTAAGCTAGCATTTGAGTCGATCACATTTATATCAATGGTATCTCGCTGCGTACAACCAAATTGATTTTCCGTATCAAGATACAAGGCAAAAGTACCCGCATCGTCAGAACCAATGATCGGTGTGCCTGTATCTTCTCCTGACTGAATCACTTGTGTGTCGCCAGACCAAGTGTATGTCAATTCATCTACTGGGTCGAGGTTAGTCACATTCAAATCGAATGCTTGACCTGTACACAACTCCAAGAATCCATCTTCATTGAGGATTCCAGTAATACCATTTCCGTTTCCGTCCGTGGTAAAGCTGTCATCAATATTAATATCTACTGGGCCACCCTCAATGGTGATTGTCTTTGTTTCTGTACATCCAAATTCATCTGTATAAGTAACGGAATACACTTCTGTAGCACCAGGCTGAACAGATATACTACCTAGATCACTAATGACCATTCCCGCAGCGTTTGTCCACTCAATATCAAAGTCATTTATTGTTCCTGTAGTAGTGGTTGTAGTCAAGGTGATCGTCTCTTCTTCACACGATACTATGGTATTGTCATCCGAGCTATCATCCAAGGTGATTTCTCCAGAACTCGTTCCCTCTGCATCGACATCTATTCCTATTTCATCTGGCACGATAACCGTTACCATTTTATCGACTTCACAAATATCTATTCCGTTAGCATCGGTGATTCTGACCGTATAGGTAGTCGTCTGTGCTGGATTGGCAGATGGATTGGCAGCTGTAGGATCGTCTAGGCCTGAGCTTGGCACCCATTCGTAAGTAAGGTTGTCGTCTGGTGCACTATTTAACTCTACTGGACCTTCTAAAGGACAGGCAATAATCTCGTCTGGAATACCAGAGACATCGATAAAGTTGATGTTAAAAATTTTGGAAGCAGACCCATCACAGTTTGCACTATTGAGTACATTCAAAACCACGTTGAACGCTCCATCCTGGGTAACTGTAATAATAGGATTGATGGCAGTGCTGGATTGACCATCACCAAAAATCCATTCTCTAGCTGTAATAGTTCCTATCTGCGTAACTGTTATATCTGTAAAGCGAATAGTTACCGACTCTGAAGTACAGTCAAGGTACTCTACTGTAAAATCAATTTCTACTAAAGTCTCTGCCACTTCTACCGTGGTTGTAAGCGATGGCAAATCACAAGGTAAGTCTGGCAAAGGAGTCAAAGTAACCTCATATACACCTGGCGCACTGTAAGTATAGCTAGGAGATTGTACCCCTGTAATAGTAGAATTTGGCCCATCGCCAAAATCCCAAGTATAGAATTCAAAGTTCGTATTGTTAGAAGTGAACGCTACTGCAGTACCTGCGCAGTCTTGCTCTGTAGTAAAGTCTAAAATTGCGTCTGCGTCAAAAACATCTACATCTATAATATCTGTTTGCGTACATCCATATTGGTTAGTCGTAATCAAGGTGAGTAAGTACTGACCTGGCATTGACGCATTCAGTGTAGGACTTGCCGTATTAGCACCCGCAGTAATTATTGATCCTGTCCAACTGTAAGTTAAGTTGTCATTTGCATTGTTGTTATTTACATTCAATGAGCCAGATAGACCTACACATAAGTCGAGGTCGCCGTCGCCGTCCGTATCGATCAAGTCATCTCCATTGCCGCCGTTAGTCGTGGACTCAGAAATAGTAATGTCTACTGGATTTCCAAGTACCGTAAATTCAGCAGTGTCAAAACAGCCAAACTGATCCGTCACCGTAACTGTATAAGTCACATCCCCAAAAGGAGAAACGTCTACCGTAGGTCCAGTACCGATCACATTTCCATTTTCGTCCGTCCAAGTAATGGTAACATTTCCATTATTGGAAGTAGAAGTCTCTGATAAAATGATCGTAGAGTTGTCTCCATCACAATTCACCACATTGTCCTCTCCAACAATAGTAGTAGAAGTATTATCTTCTAAATTATTTAAGGTTGCTTGTATTTCCAAATCTGTAATATCGTGTACACTGATCATTACCTCGATTTCGCTGCTGCATCCAAATTGGTTGGTCGTAACCAGTACCAAGGTATAGATTCCTTCAGCAACTCCAAATATAGATGGATTAGCAGATGTAGCCCCTGCAGATATTACACCAGGAGCTGCTGACCATTGATAAGTTAATTGATCCCCAGCATTGCCATTGCTCACGCTCAGAGATGATGTTTCGTCTACACAGAGATCTAAGGTACCATCTCCATCCACATCGGTGATACCTGATCCGCTACCCGGGTTCTCGATCTCTTCAATAGAAACGTTTACTGTAGACGGCTGAACGACCACTTGCGCTGTTCCGTTACAACCATTTTCGTCAACCACATTCACGGTATAAGTTGTGCTGCCATTTGGGTTAACGGTTACAGAAACATTATTGGAGATAACTGCTCCATTGGCATCTAGCCATTCTACTGTGGTAACATTGGACCCTGTATTGGTGACCGTCAAGACAGTGGATTGACCGTCGCATACAACTACCGGTTCTCCGTTGGCATCGACTACTGTTTGGTTTCCATTCTCATCCGTAAGGACTGCTTCTATATTAAGATCTGTAAAGTCGCCGACGTTGACTACTTTTTCTATCAAAGCATTACATCCTGTATTGGGTGCAACAACGGTCAAAGTATATGTCGTAGAGACTGTTGGACTTGCTGTTGGGTTTGCTACTACTGTACTCGTAAGATTTGTTCCTGGCGACCAAGAGTAAGTCAAGTTAGGATTCAACGAAAGAAACTCTGGGTATAACTGCACAGATTGGCCATCGCATATAGTAGAAGGCGAAGTCAGTGAGCCAAGGTTATTGTCTCCAGGACTAAAGGTTTGGGTAACAGAATCCGAACAAGTATCTTCAGATTCTACCTCCAAGGTGATACTTATATTTTGTCCATTATTCGTTACTACGAAAACAGGATGCTGCTCACTTGAAGTTTGGCCATCGCTGAGTGTCCAGTTCCATCCAGATATATTATACCGAGGATCACTATCGTCAGAAGTGTCTTCTACTGCAACAATGATATCTCCATTTTCACATTCATACGTAACTGCATTGAAGCTTGCAACTGCTGTAGTATTTTTTACATACAGTGGGAAGTTAAGTACATCCTCACACTCATTCCCCACTTCTACAGTAAGCACTACATTATATACGCCAGTATCTGGATAGGTATACGATGGTTGAAATTCTGAAGATACATCACTGGTGGTATTTGGATCACCGAAGTCCCATTCAAAAGTCGTCGCGTTTGTACTGTTATTGATAAAGTCAGCAGTGAGGTTATTGCAAAGTGTATTGGCGTTACCAATAATAGCTTCTACTATACCGCACTCTCCTACATTGTATTGAAAGTCTCTTCTGGTTTGACTAATCAACTCTCCATTTCTATATTCTTCTACACAAACGCCTACTACAAATTGTCCTATTACAGAAGGCAGACCAGTCAACAATCCAGTGCTTGAATTTATTGTAAGCGCCTGTCCTCCGAGTAAATTATTTAGATTGTATGGTGCTTGATAAACTACTTCATCATAAGGTGGAGAAGAAGGTGGCTGCGGTTGTGGAGAACTTGAAGATGCTCCATTAAAAGGTGTACATAACTTATATACCAATGAATCACCATCTGGATCAAAAGCAGAGTGGTCGTAATCTACTGGCTCATTTACACAAATAAATAAAGGCGGAAAGTTTTTGTATGTCGCTTGGGTATTACATTCTACCAATGCTTGATTAGAAATTCGCGCTATAAAGGTAGCACCCGTTTCAAGAGGCTCTACAATATTCAATATGGTTTGGTTTCTACAGCATCTCTGATAGGAAAGAATATATCCATTTGGTCGCTCTGGTAAGGTGATCGTGTCTACATACGTTGTCGTGTGTACACAAACCGTAGCAGGTACGAATAAACAAGTATCCGCGATCACCACATCCAAAGTATCATTTTGCGGACCTAGTGGAATTTTTACTTCGCCAATTCTAAAACTCGAATCCCCATCAAAAATACCTATTGAGGCAGGATCGTCAAAGTACGCGTTGGATGCGCCAAAGAAACAATCTCGATACAACTTTAGCGTTACCTCATATTGGTCACCGCCTAAGCATCTGTAGGTAAGTCCTCCACCCACAATGTGTGTAGCAGATACATTTGTAGTGAATAAAAAACTTCCTACAAATAAAAGACAAATCATCTTGCTCCCGACGCCGCTTAATAGCTGTTTGGGAAATAATATATTTAATAATTTAATCATGGTCGTGCGTTTGTAAAAATGCGATTAATGAAATGTTTTTATTTTAATTCAATGATCTCCACTCTTCTCTCTAAGGAAGCTGGAATGCTGTAAATAGAATTTCTCACATCTCTTGGATCATCACTAATTCCACCCGTGGAAAGTTGCTCTCCATAAGGTGCTTCTGTAACTTTCAAAAATCCTTGTTCAATATATTTTTTAAATACTCCGCCTTTGTAAGTAGCAAAGTGATTTTCTATACTCGAAATTCTACGCTGCGTAAGCAATAGATTGTAGTCATCTTTCGCCAATGGACTCGCATATCCTTTAATAATTATTTCAGCTACATTTCCTTGTTCAATATAGCGTAGTAAGTGCTCCGTGAAACTGATCAACTGAGCTGCAGCTGGAGAAACTTTAGTACTAAAGAATTGCTCAATCTCATATTCAGATTGCATCTTTTGTTCTCCCTTCAATCCCTTTGACGATTTTCGCTTGAATAAGTCTTCTTGTTCTTGATAGGCTGAATTGGTTTGAATATAATTTTTTCTTGTTACCGATGCTCTACTTCGCTGATCAGGATGATCATTATCAAAATAAAGAGGCATTGGTAAATATCCTTCCAAAGTCAATCTTGTTACTGGCGGAACTTTCTTTAGAAATATCTTTTCTGTAAGTGTTTTATTACCTGTTAAGGGATCTGTTCTAATTTCTACCGTTTGAGGAATGTATCCATCCTTTGATACTAATAACTTATAGCAATCTTCAGGTTTAATATTTTTGTAAGAAAAATCATTGGATTGATTATTCGTCTTTGTTTCTCCTTCTAGTTCATCACATGGGACTAACTTCATAGTTACCCCATCTAATTTTTCAGTTGATTCTGCATCAAAAGCAAGAGCCAATAAATCTAATTTGTATGGTTCTAAATATAGCTTACTTATCAGATCTTCAATATCAATAGTCTCCGTAGTTACGACCACTTCTGCAGGCTCATAACCTGGCTTACTTGCCTTTATGACAAACTCTTTATTCTTACGCACTTTGTATCCAAATTCATTATCTTCTGAATGCGTATCTGTACTAATCGTTTCCTCCAACTGTGATAAAGTAACTGTAGTTCCATTCAAATTAAGTCCAGTCTCTTTATCAAAAGTCAAGGCCTTCATATCGTATAGCACTGGCTCTAAGTCTACTTTGTAAATATCATTGCAGCAAGCTTCTTTTTTCTTATCTATGAAATTTGAAGTCAGTCTATTGGATGCAAAGTATCCTTTAGTTTCGTCTGCATTCACAGTATAGTCAAGATCGTTATAGCTACTGTTAATAGGATAAGAGAGGTGTTCTATTTCCTTATTTACAGCATTGGTTGAAATATCTATTTTATAAATATCAAATCCTCCCAAGCTTTTTCTACCTTCTGAGCTGAAGTAAAGCGTGTTTGTTCCAGTATGGTAAAAGGGAGACAAATCATCTGCTTCCGTATTGACTGCTTCTACTTGTTTAGGATTGCTGAACGTTCCGTCTTCCTTCATAGTAGAAACCCAAATATCTTTACCGCCTACACCCCCTTGTCTATCAGACACGAAATATAACTTCTCTTTTTGTGTTACTTTATCGGTTGCTATATTTGGTTGTGTATTGGTGCTGTTCGGAGCATTGATCGCTTCAGGCAATTTTCTGCTGGCAGAAAAATTTCCTACAGTATCTACATCTGCCACATAAATATCGCATCGAATTTCCAAACTCTCATCGTCTATGTACTTACATTTTGAATAATAAATTTTATTCCCTGCATTGTTAAAACTAGAGTGTGCTGCGTGCCTACCTGAGTTTAATCCTATTACTTTTTTGCTGGTAGCTGCGTTTCCAACTTCATCGTTTTCAAAGATGATAGCTGAAGGGCGATATGGATAATAATCTTTATCCTTATCTTCCATTACTAACGAAGAATAGTACAACTTTCCTTTATATTCGTATGGACTAGACTCGGAGTATTCCGTATTCACATTGTCTCCCATTCTTTGTACGTCTATTCCTTCTTCCGCATTTCTTATCCGCTCATCAGCCCAAGTTAAATATTCAATTTCCTTTTTTGCATTTTTTACAAATTCTTCATTTTGATTTTCTCCAGTGTTAAGATATTTAGTGTACAGCGCTATAGCCTCGTCATACTTACCTAAGTTTTTCTTTACGCCAGCTAACCAATAATCTGTTAATGGAAACTCATTAGATACTTCACTGTTTGAAATCTTTTCATAAGAAGTCTCCGCAGCAGAGTAGGCATTGTAATTACGAGCCGCTTCGGCATGATTGTACAATACATCATTACTTGTACTATCTACTTCCAGAATAGTGGTATAGTGTGACAATGCTGCATAGTAGTTTTTATTATTGAATGCCTCTATTGCCTTTTTTCTAAATTGTTTGAGTGTTTGTGCATCAGAACTTTGAATGCAAAAACCTAAAGTCAGTATTATGAATAATAATTTTTTCATGTCAATTATACTTTTTTGCATTTGGATTAATAGATAGGACAAATTTTCGCTTCGTCTAATCTTACTTTGTCGATAATATAAGTTAAGTGCAACTCTAGTCCTCCACGATTTGCGGAATTGATCACATACTCAGATACATTGATATCATAGCTAACACCAACCAAGAGTGTACGGTAATGGATTTCTAGATTGGGTATCCAAGCATCTGCCTCTAGTTCATTAAATCTATAATTTAATCCTAACTGAACAGCGGTCTTGCGAGCTACATGTTGATTCAGGTGAAGTCTACCTGCAAGTCCTAATAAGGTTTGCGAATGAGGCCCTTGTTCTTGGCGCATAGCCATTGGCAATAAGTCAAATTTTCTACCTATACCAATAGTACCTAATGCGTAAAGGCTAAAACGCTGAGGATAAATAACCTGATCGTCATCATAAAATCCGTGTACTGGTTGATTGATGTGAAATAAAGCAGCTCCAACATCCAGCTTAGATCGTTTTGATGGTTTTTGATAATGATAGTTTATCCCAGCAGAGAAATCTCCAAGGGTAGTACTTGCTTCGTCTACAGGCTCTCTAGTCGGAAGACTAGCATCGAATACATCGCCGTTCCATTGATTATCCACCAATAGATTCGGACTGTATCTGCGACTAGCAAAGCTTCCTTGCAGCCCTAAAGTAAGAAAATGACGTTTTGCTAACTGATGGGTATAAGATCCATTAAGCCCTATTTGCGTCAAGGTTAAACCCAAGTCTCCTGCGCTGTCATAGTTAAAAATCAATCCACCTCCAAAAAGGCTATGCCGCAAATTTGGTGCAAAGAACTTCATGTCTACACTTCCAGAGAAAGTAGTGTAGTCAACATTTCTATCAAAATTGGCCCACTGATTTCTATAGCTTCCAATGAATCTCACATCCCCCTTAAAGATCGCCGTGGCGGCGGGGCTGAGGTTCATAGGTGATAATCTGAATTGGGACCAGTGGATGTCTTGTGCGTTAACGGATGTTAGGCTGATACCGTAACAAAACATCGCAACTAGAATTAAGGAAAGTGTATTTTTCAAAACTCAAATAATTTGGTTGGAAAATATTGTTCAAAGCTTATTTATACAAATGCTCCTTTGCAACATGACGTACGTCAGCGCAATGGATATTTTTCTTATGTAGGTTTCTGTAGATTTAAAATCAACATCAAGTCTTATAGAGTCTCTATAAATTTTGACATTGGACAATAGAACTATGTCTGTGCAATAAACACACATTTTTTTTAAGACGCATAGGAAGCGCTTTGTCACGGTTATGGGCAATTTGTTCATGGTCTCACGTTAAAGTAATACAACTGGAACGATCAAAAACATCTAAACGTCCCATAGACCTGCTATGTAAAAATAGAAAATCATTTGTAAAAAACGAAGAAAGGCGACATTGATTTCCATCAACGTCGCCCTTTCTCTCTATTATTTAACGTTTAGTACATCTAATATAGATCAAACTCTACTCTTCTATTTGCACGTCTACCCTCACTACTGCTGTTATCTGCTACTGGATTTGCTTCTCCGTATCCTCTAAAGGTAAGTTTACTTGGGCTGATACCTTTACTCACTAAATACGCATAACAAGTTTCAGATCTCTTTTCTGACAGTCGTAAATTTGATCGACTGTCTCCCACGTTATCCGTGTATCCGCTGATACGTAAACTATATTCACCATATTTACGCATTAGATCCACTACTTGATCTAGTACTATATAAGACTCCGATTTCAGTATGTCCTTACCTGTTTCGAACCGCACATTTTTTACTGCTAAATCCAGTATCTGTCGATCTGCAACTGTTATGCCTGGGCAACCATTATTGCTAGCCGATCCTGCAAGCGCTGGGCAGCTATCTTTAGAGTCTGGGATACCATCTTTATCTGTATCGGGGCAGCCACTAAATATAGACTGACCAGCGGCATTAGGACAAGCATCGTATCTATCCGCAATACCATCTCTGTCACTGTCTGGACAGCCTTTGAGGTTTACAGGTCCAGCAGCATTAGGGCATTCATCTATGCTATCAGCTACGCCATCTTTATCACTATCTTCATCTACCTTTGGGCATCCTTTATCTATCATCAAGCCTGCCTCATTCGGGCAATTGTCTTCTTGATCTGCAAGCCCATCTCCATCTGCATCTGGACAGCCGTTGACAGGCCCTGGTACATCTGGACAACGATCATCTTTATCCGCGATCATATCATTATCCGTATCTGGACAACCATCAAATAAATCCTTACCAAAAGTATCGGGACATTGATCTATATTGTCAGGAACACCATCCTCATCTCTATCAGAAATCATTGGAAGTGGATCTTCCAATTTCTCGTCTTCTTGTATTCTGAAAGTAAGGGTTGCGCCTCCAAACCAGAACCAGTCATTTTGATCTGGACTTGCCGCTTGACTTATTCCGTCTAGATAATCTGTAAAAGGTAAGCGCATTCCAAATTCCAAACCACCTATTATTTTATCCGTAATATCTGCTTTAATCCCACCGCCAATGGGTATAACTAAAGCAGCCGTTCCAAAGTCTTTGTCTGCTTCTATCTCCGCAAGCGTAGCTCCAAAAGGCGCCCCTCCATCTGCAGAAATATTAAAATCAGTAGCAGGATCCCAAAAAGCAACCCCTAAACCAGCAAATGCATAAGGCGTAATTCTACGGATAAACTTTTCCTCGTTATCAAACCAGTCTCGTCCAGCAAAAGGGCTATACTCAAAAGTTAGAGATAATTCTGTAATAGGAGATTCAAATGAAAAATTTCGCTTGGGTCGGAAAGCAGGCTCTGACCAGTTGTCATCGCGGCCATCTATTTTGCCAAAAAGCAGGTTACCCCTCAGCGCCATTCGGCGATTCATATTGTGCCGGATTACCAAGCCTGCACCGTAGTTCAGCTCTTTCAAAGTGATAGAAGGAACCACCAGGTCGCCCACATAATTAGTACCTCCAATAAACAATCCTCCTTCCCAGTCTTGTGCATTTAACTGTAGGATAGAAAACAGAGTGGTGCATATCAGCGCTGCGATTAATGGGTACTTTTTCATTATCCTCGGTTCAAATTGTTACGGTCAAAAAGGTTGTAGTAGATGCGATGAAGTGACATAATTTGTTTTATTTATGTATATCTCATTTATAGTCACATCACTTATACGCACCAAAGATACATATTGCTGCTAATATTAATATATAAAGCTTCACGATTTCGCTCTTATTTCTTCTATTTCTGATATTTCTTTAGGAATATATGGCCCCAAAACACGAGCACCTTCAGCAGTAATAAGGCAATTGTCTTCAATACGAATGCCGCTAAAATCCACATATTCGGCTACTTTTTCATAATTGATATACTCCGCATGACGCTCCTCTTTACGCCACTGTTCAATCAATTCTGGTATAAAATAAATCCCTGGCTCCACGGTGACTACGTTTCCAACTTCCAGCTCCTTTGCTAGACGCAAAGATCGCAGGCCGAATAGCTTACTCCGATCTAAGCCCTCTCTATATCCTACTCTATTTTCTCCTAAGTCCTCCATATCGTGTACATCCAAGCCTATCATATGCCCGACGCCATGTGGAAAAAACAAACCATAAGCACCAGCCTCCATAGCCGCAGCCAAGTCCCCTCTTACTAGACCCAGCGGTTTCAATCCTTCTAATATGATCCGAGCTGCCAGTAGATGCATGTCTAGAAACCTTACCCCCGGTTTTAGCGCGGCTATCACATCCTTTTCAGCTTTCAATACTATTGAATAAATCTCTTTTTGCCGAGCAGTAAATTGCTTATCTACAGGAAAAGTCCGTGTGATATCTCCTGCATAGTGCATCGCCGTAGCTGCGCCATAGTCGCCCAAGACAAGATGGCCTGCCTCCATTTTATTTCCATGATAGTGGTTATGCAACGTCTGTCCGTCTACAGTTAAGATGATTGGATAAGCCAGATCCCCACCACCTGCGAGCGCCTCTGCACGTACCTTTGCCGTCAGCTCGTACTCCATCTGCCCAGGCTTAGCAGCTTGCATAGCCGCCATGTGCATATTCTTAGTGGTCTCTAGCGCAGCTTCCATTTCCTTTATTTCCTGGTCTTCCTTGATTAAGCGCAGCTTTATAACCGCATCTATAAATGACTCGGACACAAATTTATCTACGTTGTCAAGCGCACAGTTAAGCAGCTGAGACAAGTATATTTTATTCGCATCTCGATAAGGAGGCAGGATATGAACTGCTTTATTATTTTTTAGCGCAGCTGTGACATACGCTGTCAAATCTACTTTAGGTTTCGTTTCATTGATGCCTACACTCGCCGCTTTATCCTTAATACTTTTCTGTGCCCCCATCCACACTATATATTCCACACTCATCTCCTCCCCAAAGATGATCTCCTTGTCTTCGTCTAGGTCTATTATTGCTGACAATCCACTCTGATCCAATCCAAAAAAATACAAAAAAGTACTGTCCTGCCGAAACCGATACGTATTATCCGCACAGTTCATGCCGACATATTCGTTGCCCATGAACAGGAGTAGTCCACCCTCTAGCTTACTTTTTAATTCCTTTCTCCGCTTTATATACGTCTCTTTTGAAAACATAATTTCTTTTTTTGATTTCGTGCGAAGTTAACATATTTGCTCGACAGATTATTTACAAAAATAAGATTTGGGCGTGCCCAGTGCCTGCTCCTGCATACTCCTTCGTCGTAGGCAAGAGCAGGCACTGGTCAGGCTGT
>ENA-ORXT01003253-ORXT01003253.1-marine-metagenome-genome-assembly--contig:-NODE-3253-length-18191-cov-7.772662_pt1 | contig 18191 bp, 19 predicted proteins | sample MGYA00237868_ERZ511482 | MGnify/ENA metagenome assembly ERZ511482 | reverse complement strand
CCGTCCCCCCGTCCCCCCCCCCCAATGCCGCTCGCTCAGCCGCCGCCGCGATGTCCTGCCGGCTTACAAGGGATTTCCAGTATGTTCTGACCCCCTTGTGTCTGTCACTCTCCCCCGCCCGCGTGCCATCCAGCCGTAGACAGGACGGCCGCCGCCGGCCAGGTGCCCCGCCGTGGGCGTCCCTGCGAGCGTGTTGCTTAAGCTCAACCAAACTAAAGAGGTCCATTCGAAAAGGGGCCCCGTACTTGTGCCACGAGTTGAGGTCGGCGTCAGAAGAACTGATGTTGCCGTGAAGTACTGCGCGCTGGACGACTACGTATCAGAAACGGCCCCGTGGAGATCCTCTCTGGCCCGCCCTCCACAGAGCGTGATTTGGGGCACCAAGTCGCCCCAGTTTCCAGCAGTGTACTCGTCGACTTCGGCGAAGTTAAGTTGGTTTGATAAATATTTAAGCTATATATATATTAAACAGTTACCGTTCTGTCGTTTTTTAATATGTTTAACTTAATGCCAGGACTGTCACCTCAGGTCTCGGCCGCTGCCTTCGGTGCGACGCTCGTGTTGGCGGCTGACTTTGTGGAGGCGGGGTAGTCTCTGCGGAGGACAGTGGCTGCGGCGGGCGGCCTCGGGTACAGTGGCGGCTCCTCACTCACCCTCACCTCGCACTGGACGGACAGCGGCGACAACCTCGGCCTCCTCGCACTTCCCCCCCCCTCCCCACGATGACCGACGCGCCGCTCTGCCACGCTGAGACCAGATGAAGGATATATTGCGGTTTCTTCGCGTGTACAGCGACCCACCCCCCTTTGTGGTCACCACTTCGCCGTCTTTCTCGATAATTCTATTCGACCTTCCCGCCACCGCCCCCCCCCACCCTCGCCGTACACCCGTGTCACCTCTCCACGCGTCTCGAACGCCGCGGAGAGGACCCTCTCCCGCACCCCTCCCTACCACTGGCCTCTTCCTTTTCTCCTTGTCTTAGGACGGCCATAGATGGAAGACGGCGCCCAACGCGGCGGTCGTCGGCGCAAGCTGGACGGCACGCCGGTGTGCCACGCCGCGGCGGCCGCCGCCACTCCCACAGACGTTGACGCGGTGACAGGCCGGGAGGCGACAGGACCTTGTTGGCGGTGGCGGCAGCGGTTGGCGACGCGGCGGCGACGGTGACGGTCAGCCACAGCCCCCAGCCATGTCCTCTGCCATAGGGTTGCACACGACGCCCCTATTTGGGGGGCGCCAGGGGCTTGTGCCTTGCCGCCCGCCAGCGTTGATACTGGTTGAGCTCCTTGCGCAACGGAGTCAGGCAGCCCGTTGAAAAAGGTCTCGTGCCGCATGCTGCACCCTTCTTTGAAAGCGCCGGGCCGTCTAAGGGGCACGACGTGGAAGGTGCCTCTCACGTCTAGGGAGCTGCCCCACCGCCCACTGTGGACGGCTTCCACAGGTGCCCCATGGACCTGAATCCGTGACTGGTCTGCCGCATGCTGGCGGCAGCGGCGGTGACAGGTTTACATATCGCCCGTCAGCAATGACCGAGGCGGTCGCCGGACGAGACGCCCCAGGCTGGCTCTCCAAGTCGCGACGACATGGCCAAGGAGGGGTGCTTGCGAAGGACCTCCTGCCCGGTGTGCCGCATGCGTGGACCACCGCAACGGGACGCCACAGACCGACGGCGGGATGCGGAACAGAGAGAGCGCGGACCTGGAGGTCCTTGAAGAGCAACACAGCGACCAAAAAGACTGCTCATGCATTGCCGTGCAGACGCCCGCAACGCATCGTGTTCACCACATCTTTCGATTATTCTGAGTGGACCACCTCCACCGAGCTCCGCCACCGCGCCACCGTGCGCCCATCCACAGCGTCTACTGCGTCACTGCGCTAGACGCGCGGTCAACGCGGTCTCCACATCAAGATCACCCCCTGCCGGCAAACACCATGCAGGGCACGCACCAGACGACGAGCGGCAGCGACACGACAACCGGGGGCACTACCCGTTGCCGCAGCCACATGATCGTGGCCGTCGCGATGCGGTTTGTCAACCAGATCATTGTGAGCGTCGTCGCCTCGTGCCTGTTTGGCCATGGCGCGGACAGTGCGGAGGAGTGAGGCCAGTGTCGGGGTTACAACTGGGGCGGCCGTTTACATGGGGTGGCTACGGGAGATATGCCCCTGCTTTGGAGCCGGGCCTCTCAAGAGCTTGCAGCACCAGAAGCAGTGTCCTTCACTGTGCGTCTGTTGCCTTGCTTCTCGTCATCTCGGTTTGATAATAGCGTGCGCCCGATAAAAAAAAAAAGACTCATTCCTTGTCGTCGACATCTAGCACACTAAAAAATTCGTTTCGAAAAGAGAGAACAAAATCGATGACAGCACGCAAGCAGAAAGTAGATATGGCGTGGAATAATAGGAGAGTGTGCTGCGAAGAGCACGAAGATCACCAGGAGAGCAAGCAAGCAATCATAAAAAAAGGAGGCAGCAATGTGAGGACGACGGCAGTCGCCGGGGTCATGACCGCGGTCGGCGGGTCGACGTTCTCACCAACTCGGTACGACAAAGCAGCGGTGGTTGGCAGCAAAGTTGTACCAGGACAGTAGGTCGGGCGTGGGGGTGTCGATGGCCGCGCGTCTCCGCAGGAGCGCCTGCGCCACGACCGGCCAAAGCAGACGCACAGCGGCAGTACCAGCACAAGGAGCAGCAGCACGAGCAGAAGAAACACCATACCAACGGCAGAGCCCGTGCAGCACCGTGCACGAGTCCATCACATGAAGTGAACGCGTTTGCAGCAAAGAGGCGCCACGGGACCGAAGGCAACTTACAAGCCCCCTCGTCCCGCCGCCATACAAGTGATCCGTGCCGCCGTGTCATCGGGCGTAATAACCACTGACCGGCCGCACACGACCACCGGCGCCTCCCCGTCGCCTGAGTCATCCACCCGCCCCCCCCGGTCGGTAATGTAGGCGCGCGCCATGGCCACCAGCTGGTCGTCTTTCCCCGAGTGGGTGTATCGCCACCCGAGGCGAGCGACGACCTCGGGTAGGGGTAGGCCTGGACGATAGGCGGCCACCCACGAGCGTAGCACGTCTGCACGCAGGGCGCCCGCAAACAGGTCCATCAGGCTCGCATTCATGCCCGGCGCGTCTTCGTACAGGCGGAAAAAGGCGTAGGCGTTGCGGTTGGTCAGCGCCCGCCACACTCGCCGCGCGTGCCACACGGGCGGGGAGCAGCGCAAGGTTGGCGACATGTCGGCGAGAAGCGACGCCACCGCTAGCGCCGACCCCGAGTATGCCGCGTACAGGAGGCGGTAGCCTGACAGTTCGGGGGAAAGCGGCCGCCGCCGGGCAGATGCTAACTCGACAAGCCGCGTAAGGCACTGGTTGAACTCACCGACGTCCGAGTTCTCCAACGCAACGCGCGCGTGCGTCAGGCATGCCGCCTCGGTCAGGTCGTTTTCAATCGCCTGCACCAGCAGGTCTTGGCGGATGGATTTGAGCTGGCGACACACCCAAGCGTAATCCGTGTCGCCGTCGCGGTAGCGCTGCTGCACCAGCGTCAACGCCTGCCGCAGCACCGACTCGGGGCGCACGAGAGCAGCGTCGGCTTCGGCGGTCAGGCGCAAGAAGTCCTTCTCGACCGTCATGTTGCGGCCGACGAGCACCGGTCCCCGGGTGGCCGTTGACCGCACGTCGTCACCGTCTGCATTGGAAAAGACGGCCGTCTGGTTGGCGGGCACGAGCGCATAGTCGCGAGTGAACAAAACACCCGTGGCGACGCCCACATGCTTGTCTGCCACGTCGAGCAACCGCCGAACGCGAGTCGACGTGGCCGCAATCATCGACGGCTGCGACGCGGTGCTCGTGCGGGCCTTGACCAGCATCGCGGCGACAGCAGGGGTTCGGCCGCCAAACCGCGTCTTGTCCCCATATCGCTTGGCATTGAGCATCGCGCGGGCGTCAGTCACGGACCCAGTGTAGGCCCCGCCATGGTGGGACTGCGCCGCACCAGTCGTCGAGGGTACCGTGACAGATCCAGTTGCATTCTTGTTCTCCCAGTAGCGACCAGCCGTGCGCTTGGCGGCCGGCAGCTGGGGATTGGCCAGCTTGCGTTTGTTTTGACTGTACTGCGCCCCGAGGCCGGCTTGTAGCGCGGCGGCCGTCCCATACGCCCCGTACCCGTACGCTCCTTGGCTTGCAGAAGCGCCGCCAGCCGTGACGCCTTGTGGGAGCGTACCGTTCAAAGCGGACCAACCGCTCGCTGGCACTGCCTTGGCACCATACGCGCAATAGGGCGTGGCAGAAGGCGCCGCACTGGCCTCATACGGCGCGCCGTTCCCGTCCCCACCCGACAACACGTCTGCAATGGCGGTGGCGTTGGCGTGCTGGGACAAGACAGCTGAACCAAAATCTGCGCCCGTCGCCGGCGGCAGCTGCGCCCATGCGGTCGACCGCAGGGTGCCGTCCTGGTGGGCCTGCGACGCCAAGTGCAGCACTTCCCGCCATACGGCACGCTCGGTTGCGGCCCGGGTAGGCGCCGCCCCGCCGCGGTTCAGGCGGGGGCCCTTGGCGGCCCGCGAGGCCGCCAACGACCGGCGGGCGTAATCCACGAGCGCGCTGGGGAAGATAGATGGCACCGCCGACGAAGGAAAGACCGCGTGAAAAGAGATAGACCCTTTGGCTGCTTCAATCGCTGACGAGGCCGTCTGCAAGCTGGCAGCCACCGCGTCTTGATCTCCACCGGCATTGACCTGCTGAGACGCTGCGTCGGCAAACCGAGAGCGGAAGCGGGCGCCGCCTTTTTTACCTTCAGCGGGGATGCCGGCAGCGCCACCAGCAGCTAAAGACGCCACCGTACCATTCTGCTGGGCGTGCGTAATCCATGCGCCAGCGCCCGTGTTGACGGTCTGTTGCGGCTGGTGAGACGAGTCAAGCAGGTGCGTCGGCGGCGGAGACGGGGTCACCTTAGCAGTCACCACGCCTGCGTCCCGGGCGTCGGCGGCCGACAACTGTTGCGGCCACTTGACCTCGTTAGTGATGACATTGTGAAGGTAGGATCCCCCGGAGCTGCTGCCGCCACCGGCCGCAGTGCTGGGTACCCTGCGCCACAACCACACCCGGTCCGTGTCGTGATACAGGTACACTCGACCGCTCGCATCTTGTGCGCGGGGCCACCGCGAATAGTCCACCGCAGCGCCTTGGGTGTGCGCCATCGCGACCGTTACGGTGGCGTGCCGCGACCGAGGTCCACCAAGCGCACCGCAAAAAAAGACAAGCAAATTCGTAGGAGCAACACACGACGGAAAGCGAGGCGTACGTACGTGGTACCAGCCACGCGTCACTGAAGAGCACGCGTACCCGTACGGTCAGTGGAGCAGGCAAAAGGCCTCCGGAATGACAAACAAGAGGCCAGCACACAGAAACAACGGACTGTCAAACAGGCAAACAAACCGGGAGGTCTCTCGAGAGCACGGCGGAAGGGTGCACGCCGCGACAAGTGGCGCGAGCAGTCCTTGCGTCAATCCACCGGCAGCACGTTGTACGCGCGCTCCTGCAGCGGAGCAGGGCGGAATCAACGATCGAGGTACAGTCGGCCACGGTCAAAGCGGCAAGCGGCGACAAAGCAACGATACCACCAACGTCTGACACCGCAACGACACGGCCGATGTCCAGAGCAGACACAAGCCGTGCCGCCGCCCTGGTGGAGGCAAACAGCCGAGAGCGCAGACTCAGGCCGCTAGCGGCTACAGCACGAAGGCGATGGCGCACGACACAGCACACTTGTCGGTGATGCGGGCGGATGAGCACCGGTGGTGAGGCCCCGTCGTCGGGCCGAACGCTGTGACGCTGGTGGGCAGCTGTACAGTAGCCCAGCCAGGAAGTAGGATGCCGGGCGCTTATCAAGGGCAAATAGCAAAGGTTCGGGCAAGAGCAAGACGAGCAGCAACAGAAGCAGACCAGCACCCGAGGACACAGTACACACGAAGTCGAATCCGGAGGCCGCACTCGAGTCCACCTCCTTGCCCGACAGACGACCCACGTGAGGAAAGGGCGGCGGAACACCACACGCTTGCCGTATTCGGAAGGTACAGTCGGCGAGGCGGTTGCGTCACGGTGCTTCGCGGATGTCAACGTTACGCCAGCGTGGTCCGACCAAACCGGCGACCGCACCGCGAGCAAGACGCGTGTTCTCCAACAGCACCGCGCTAGAAGGCTCCTAGAGACCCACAACTCGAATACGGATAGCAGCGATACACAATCAGACAGTAGACTCTCAAACGACTTCTTGGGGTAAGCGGGCATGGACGGAGCTGCACTCGCGTCCAGTGTCTTGAGGAGTGGGGTGGTGACAGCCAGCGGGCGACGAGCGTCGGCGGGGAAGTGAGTTGACGCCGCTGACGGGCGCCGAGGCGCCGTCCTCCACAGCACCCAGAGCCGTCACCGGCACAGCTACAATGGGGTCCGCAAGTTGATCGATCGGTGCGGCCCGCCCGACGGCGAGCACCCAGGGAAGCGTTTACTGGTACCCTGTTCAGCCCGCCACTCCACGCTCGGCCCTTGACGCAGTGGCAGCACCACCGTGGACGCCGTCCTGTCCGTTTCAAACGGCACCGGCGGGTCCACCGGTGACCGAACACGGCAGCCACGAGGACGCAGACGGCAACAGGTAGGCAATCAGTTTCGGGGCAAGGGCCAGGCCAGCAGGGGCATGCCAGGAAAACAAGGGAGCGGTAGAAGGAAGACCAGGAAGCACAACAAGAGCCAATGGGCCGACAATGGGGCCCGTCGTAGGGACAGCCAACGAGCGACACGCCAGACAGGTCGTGCCCATCCGCCGCCCACGCCCGTCCGTCGCATGCGTCGTGCGACAAGGGGAGTGGACCACACGGGCCGCACCACGTGTCATCCCAAGATGCCAGCGGCAAAGCTCCTCGTTTAGGAAGTGTATTATTTCCATGCTATCTTAAGTATCCCCAGAAGTCCACAGGCTGTGATCCGTTAGTTCGCATGCTGGACGGTCCTCTTCATCCCGAGCTCCCTACCGACGCCGCATCGCCCACGCGATACGCCGGCAATCCTCCTTCGCACACTCTGAATGCATTGACACCTCTCTTGCTTCCATCATGGCCCCTCCAAGGAAGTGTGCGTTTGTACCGGCTGCGCTTTTGTCGCTGTGTAGAGGTCGCAGGAATGCCACCGCTGTCTGCACGGGTCAGTTCGCCTACCAGTTTCTTGTCGGCGACGCGCGGCGGCGGCAGTTGCTGCCGCTCCCGGTTGCGGCCGAACATGCGAGGCATCGGCTACGCTCCGCTGAAGCCACCCATTCTGGTGCGTCTGGGGTTTGTATGGCGCTATCGCTGCAGTCTACCAAGCTCCCCGCCTCGCAGGTGCAGGTGGACATCTCCGTGTCGGCCGACGAAGTGACGGCGGCCTACGAGGCGGTACGTACAGTGCTCTACAAAGCTGCGTGATGATTTTTTTTTTTTTATGACCGTCGCGATGCAGCCTGCACCGTTGTTTGCACACTAGGCGAGCTGCTGGCGTGACGTTGCTTGGGTTGATGCTAACTTTGCATCTGCTATGACAGCTCCGTGTGTGTCTGTCTCCCCCCCGAACCCCCACCTTCCCACAGGCGATCCAGGAGCTGGCGCTCGAAGGCGACCTCCCCACCCCCTCCACTGTCGACGCGGTCACGTCGGCGTTTGGCGCAGCCGCCCTCGCGTCCGCCTCCGTTGGCCGCGTCATCTCTTCCGCCGTCCCCGCCGCTCTCGCCGAGCTGTCGCTCACCCCCATCGGGCAGGTGCGGTTAGGCGACGACGACGACGCAGCGGCAATCGTGGCCGCCTTCACTCCGACCGCCCCGCTGGCTTTTACCGTGACCATGGACGTGTGGCCGGTGGCGACACTGACGGGCCCTCACCGGGGGCTCACCGTGAGCGTTCCCCGTGGGTCTGCCTCGGGCCACTCTGCGTCCGACGCGGCAGTGGAGCAAGCGCTGGCCATGCTCCGCGCCCAAGAAGCCACGTACGTGCCCGCCGATGGGGATGTAGCTGTCGCCGGCGGCGGGGCGGTCGTCGAACTCGCCGGCTACGTACGCGCGCCCGATGGCAGCCGCGGGCCGCCCCTACCCGACGGTATTGGCGACGGGGAGCCGATGGAATTGGTGTTGACACCCGGCGGCGGCATGGCCGCCTTTGTCGACGCCGTCCTCGGCCTGCGCATTGGCGAGACGGGGGTGGCCGAAGTCGTTTTCCCACCGACGGCCGGGCGGGTGGAGCTCCGCGGCGTCGCCGCCGTCTTTGACGTCAAGCTCCTGGCGGTCACCAAGGCGGTGCTGCCACCGCTCGACGACTCGTTTGCGGCGGCGGTCGCGCCGCCGGCCAAGACGCTCGACGAGTTGCGAACGTCCATCCGCGGCTCGCTCGCCGCCGAAGCCACCGTCACCGAGGCGGAAGCCGTCGCGTCGGCGGTCGAAGACGCTCTGGTCGGCGTGGCCGCCGTGGACGTGCCTGAAACGCTCGTGGAGGAGGGCGTCCGCCGCCGCTTTGGCCGCATGCTCACCGCCCTCAAGGAGCAAGGCACGGTGCCGCCCGATGAGTGGGCCGCGATGGTAACCCCGGAGCGCTACGAGCTGTATAAGACTGGCGCGCGGGCGGGGGTCGAGCAGACCTTGGCGCTCAACTTCGCGCTCGCGGCCGTGGCGGCGGCGGAGGGGCTGGCCGCCGACCCAGCAGACGTGGAGGATCAGGTGGAACTCGCGCGGCTGGCACTCAAGGGCGCCCCGATGGAAGATGAGGAGGCCGTGCGGGACCGCATCCGGGCGCACCTGGAGCGCAAGGTGGTGATGGACGTGCTGATGGAGCACGCGGTGGTCACGTGGGTAGAGCCAGAGGTGGCGGCGTAGATGGGGAATGAGGGGGTCTTGTGGGGCGGGGCGGACTTTTTTGTGGGACGTTCACGAGGAGGGACTAGCAAAGCCGTCGTAGCGCTCTCGGCGGTCGGTGATACAATACCGTGTCCATGGTCTACTGCGCGATGGAGGGCCGCCGACGCCGGAGTCTGGATTGGACGCCCACGCTGCCTTACATCTCGATGTATCATCACGATCTGTGGCGCCTTACGATAGAATCCTCATTGCAATTGAGGTCGGTCGAGCCGAGATACAGGGCTTTGAAGATTGTGCATCCAAAAGTCGTTTGAGGCGACGTTCCCCCAGCGACCAACAGGGGGGGGTGCATTGCGCCTGTCAACAGACTGGCCTGATCCAGGCCCCACGCCAGTGAGCGCGTGCCGCTCCACCTCGCCATCGAGCGCATGGGGCAGCCACGTCTCGTCGGACACGCCGCCGTGTCAGGCGACGGCTGCCTGTCTGGTGGTTGGTGATACCTCCTCTCTCCTCCACCGACTGTTCACGTTCCACCATCGAGCGACACGCCACGAGCCGTCCGGGTCAGGTACGACGGGAGAATGGCCTCGGGGCCGGCACTGGTGCCTGGCTGCTGTCCCCTGTCTCACTGCTCGGCGAGCCGTAGGCAAGCTCTTCGGTCGAGACTTCGCTTTAGGTGCCTCGTGTTGTAGAGTTGGGTCAGTGATGGCCTCGTGGCGCCCACCGCCGGGCTCTGTGATCGCAGTGGTACTGTACTCTGAGACCCGGGGACTGCGTGCTGTGCTGACGCCTGTCAGCGTCCCGTTGTATGCCTCAGGGCTCCTGCCGGCCGTTTCGTGTTGGTGGTCTGGCGCTCTGACCTATGCGTTTCGCTTCGTGCTGGCTGTGCTTGCGTGGATGGCAGCTCTAGCTGCACCTGCCGACACGGGGGACGTCTCTGCACCTTTCCCGCCGGCCGTTATGTGTCGGTGCGGCACGCCTGTCGGCCAGTTTCGCTCTTTGCACTGGCAGCAGCCCAGCCCGCTGCACGCACGATGCGCGCCGCGTGACTCTCAGATGGTCGGCGCCCACCAGCCCTCTCTCAGCTGGTTTCCGTCGATGAGACGCTTTCCGGGTACGTGTGGATGCGTGCTTCATGCGGGGTGCCCCCGCGTAGTCAATATGGGGCACGACGCGCTACCCTACTGCCAACCTCTCCGTAGGACCATTCCAACTCACCCTTGCTCACTCTGTCCCCATCGTCAGCGGCATTGGTGTTCCTGCTTTTTGGTGCCCACCCATGGCGTCCCTTCGGGACTGGATGACGACCAACAGGTTTGAGAAGTACCTGGTCGCCTTCGAAGAGGAGCTGGGGGTGCAGACGGTGTCGGACTTAGCATTCGTCACGCCCGGCGACCTCGAACAACTCGGCGTTATGCCTGTGCAGCGCAGGCGGTTCGAGCTGCTGCTCTCCACTCCTGTTCCTCCGGCTCTTCTCCCCGCACCGGTGACGGCCCCGGCAACGGCCCCGGGGACGCTACCCGCTCTCCCTGCCGCACTCGCTACCGCCCATCCAAGCGTCGCATTAAATGAGATGACCATCATCCGCGCTGGCGCAGCCGGGTCGAGCGGGCAGACCTCCGCCGACGTGTTGCTGGACAACGAAGGTGGCTGCGCGAATCGGTCCGTCCGCGACGCAGGGTCACCTTCAAGGACCCGTCGTCGGACGAGTGCCCAAGAGGACCTCGACCTCACGGACGGCAGCGACACTGACTCCGATTACCAGCTCGAGTACGAGAGCAGCGGCAGCGACTCAGCCGGCATCAACTCTACCAAGCGGGTGACGAAGCGGCGCAAGTATGTGCAGGGGCCGGCTCGCCGCCTCCTCGACGAAAAGGTGTTGGCGGAGGGGAGAGCGCGGCCGCATCTTCCCGACAGGTACGGCAACGGCACGGCGCGCTGTCCTTCCGAGGCGGCTTCATCGGTGGGTACCAGCCGCATGTCCATCGACGCGAACGGCCGCTGCAACTGCCAATCCGTTTTGTTGTCTCTTTCAGACCGGCTGGCGCCGGCTCGGCGGACTGCACGAGAGCGCCGAAGAGCTGAGATCTCTGGGGATTGCAAGGGCGCCCAGATGGTGTACAACTACGCGCGCTTGGGGACGCTCATCCTGGACCTGCTGTACGACGGGCGAGGGAATCTGGTCGTGCACGAGAAATGTGCGCGCCAGTTCATCGGTGTCTCAAACTCCTGGCTCGCCCAGCGCCACAAGCAGGCCGTCCAGGCGGCCAAGACGCCGGTCATCTTCATGTCCAAGTCTGAGATTGCCTCCAGCCCTAACTCAGAGGGCCTGATCAAGCGCATCATCCGACCCGATACCTGCCTGCTCTCCGTGTCGCAGTTCTACTGTAGCAGCTCCGACGACGCACGCTTCAAAGTTGTGGCCATCTACTCCGATCACGCCCTCTCGGGGCGACCGTCAAACCGGATGAAATCGACGGAGCGGGAGCTGTTTGTGAGCTTTGTGCGGTCCCACAGAACGCCGACGGGCAGGACACCCGACAAGAACGGACGCTACCATGGGGCAGCCTACTACTTAGACGCCAAGTGGAAGGTGATGCGGATGGCATCCGACAAGGAGAAAGGCGACTCTACCCGGCACTCTTTCTCGGCGGGCTTTATCGAGGCGCTCACGGTGTCCGGGCAGGCCAAGGTCAACGGGGAGGTGCCGGTACGCTGGCTCAAGGAGTACTTTGGGTCCACCCTCCGCGTCGACGGCCGGCCAGTGCCGTCGGAGGAGCACACGACCCTGTACCCCCACAAGACCGACGCGTGCTCAACCTGCGAGTGTCTGCGCGCCGACCTGCGCTCCGCACGGCAGGTATTGAAGCGGCATGAGCAGCAGAGCGACCAGGGCTCCCTGAACAGGCAGCAGGTCATCGCCGAAGTGAAGCAGACGATTGCTGACCTGGAGGCGGCGCACGAAGCGCACGAGGAGGAGGCCGCTTGTGCGGTCCAGCACCACCGCAGATGCGTGGCGGACGCGGCGCAGCGGTACGGACACCTGTCGGTGCTGTTCTACGAGCTGTATACTATCAACGAGACGGTCACAGAGCGTCCTGTGAATGTGGACGACGACAAGCAGGAGGCGCTCGTGCGCGCCGCCAGTCACGATTGGTTTGACGTCTCGTCAGACTACCAGCAAGACAAGTCCGTGCCTGTGTGGAACGAGTCACCGCAACCTGGACCAACCTACTTCATGTCGGGCCACACCCACTACGTCCACATCTTTTGTGCGGAGAGCTGCGGGTCCGCCAACGGACGCCCGCGATTCTCCCGCAACAACGTGTACACGCGTAGCGAGATGGTGGGCGGGGCCAAGTCATCGGATGACACGATGTCGACGCTTTGCGACTTGCTGCTGGGCTCGACGACCATCGGCGTGGATGATCCCCCGGTGTACCGGACGGGATGCGGTCCCGAGGAGTAGCTTTTCTCATTGTTTGGCGCGGTCGCCTCCTCCCCCTGTGCATTTTGTGGTGTTTTATCTGTTTGGCGACGGCTTCGATCAAATGTTGTGTTCTCGAATTTTGTCGTCCCGGCAACTCAGTCGGCGCTACAGAAAGGACGAGTTTACTCATGCAGATCATCCCTCGACTTGACCAAGAGCCTGGCGTGCCGCTTCAGCGTGGCAGGCTCCCACTGCAGGCCATCCTCTCGTGGCATCCGTGCCGCAATGCTCGCCCAGTCCTTGAGCGGGCGCGGCAACTGTCCGTTGTACGGGGCACGAAGAAGCAGGTCGGCGAGCGCCTTTGCATGATGGATCTTTACCCATCGTATCTTCTTTGAGCGCACCGCAGCGGTGCGGATGTCTGCACCACCGCAGCCGTCGTCGCCGTTGGCCCCCGTCACTGCAATCGCCACACCCGCCTTGGTGGACTGCTCCGTAGCGGCGGGTGATAAGGAAGTTTGCTTCCACACGGCGCGCGCCATGCCGCTCGCGCCGGTGTTGGGGACGGCGTAGTCGTCGGGTACGAATCGACGGGGCACGTACTTCTCGTACATCTTGGCAATAGACTCGGCCTTTGCCCCATAGGGCATCTTTCTCTGCTCAGACCCGTACGGCGAGATGTGGTTGATAGCCGCGTTGACTTGCTCAACCGACGTGGCCGACATCCAGCCCCGCTGCTCACGCCATAGCGGGTCCGCAGTGGAACGACGGGTGAAAAGCCGCACGCACCGATAGGACGTCACCGCCGACGGCAGCAGCATCGTCTTCTTGGGGACGTCGCTGAGCCCCCCCACCGCGTCGCGCCCAATCCCCCGATAGGCACCCCGACGCAGCGCGGGGAAGACGCTCGACCGGAGCCCGCGTGCGGCCGCCTTGGTGCATTCCCTCATCAGGACGTCATCCAGAAAGAGGGGCCCAGGGTCAGGGAATGGCTCAAAGGTGGGGGGGGGGGTGGCAACGGGGCCCCCGAGGTCCACTTGTCCGTCGTCGGCCAGCAGCAAGATGCACCGATACGACATGATGTGCTGGATGGGGGTGAAGATTGTTGAGGTGCTCTGCTTCCACGTGTGCAGGATCTTCTCGTCATATGCGCCCGCAGTCGCGTACGCTCGGAACAGTCGCACGAGCTGCCCGTGGTTGTAGACGTCCGACCGGTTGAAAATGCCCGCCAGAGACCTCGCCACGAGGTCGGGGCCAAACTTTGTATGGCCCACGACCATGTAGAGGACCTGCGCACAGTCGACGATACCGCACGCGAGCAGCATACCCAGGCCCCCGAAGAAGAACTGAGACTTGTTGGTGCTTGGACACGAGTCCATGTGAAGCCGCATCTTGCGTACAAACGGTAGCGGCACCGTTGAGCGCAGACTGGGGCCGCGATCACCGGGAGACGTACGGTTTGACGGGGTCCCCTGTACACCAGAGCCTCGTACCGCCGCCGTGTCGTTGACGACGTCACCGTCGCGCTGCACATGGGCCGCGCCGTCGGAAGCCCCATGTGGGTGGGCGCCGGCGCCGCCAGCCGCTCCACCGTTGGCCTCCTGATCGAGGGCGCCTCCATTGTCAAGCAGGCGAGCAGACGTGGCCGTTCCGTCTCCGCCTTGGCTGTGCGCATGAGGTGCCCCGTCAGACGCCCCACGGTGCGTGGCGCCGGTGCCACCAGCCGCCCCACCATAGCCCGTCCGATGGAGGGCGCCGCCGTCCGACGAGGGCGAGTCGACTAGCGGGCGAGCGGCCGCCGTTGCGCTGTCACCGCCATGTTGGTGCACATCGGGCGCCCCCTCGGACGCCCCACGGGGGGGGGCGCCGGCACCGCCAACCATCCCATTGTTGCCCACCCTGTCGAGGGCGACGCCGTCCGACAGCGGCGAGTCGACCAGCGGATTAGCGGCTGCCGCTGCACGGTCGCCGCCTCGTCGGTGCGCATCGGCCGCTCCATTGGGAGCCCCACGGGGCGGGGAGCCGGCGCCGGCAGCGGCTCCTCCGTCGGCTGCCCTGCCGGGGGCGCCGCCGTCCGACGTCGGTGCGTCCACGAGCAAGCGAGCGGTCGCCGCGGCACCGGCACCGCCACGGCGGTGCACATCAGCCGACCCGCCGTGCACGCCAGAGGGGAGAGGGGGTTCACCCTCAGCTGCCTTGACGACTGCAGCCGCGTGCACGGCGGTGCTGCAATCAAGCCGAAAGGACTCCGATGACGAGGGAGCGGGAAGGCCGGGGCCGGGGACCAACACGGGGAGGCCAACTCCAGCAGCGTACAGCATAAGAAGGCCGTCGCTGCCTCGCGTGCCGTGACCACAAGTTTGGAAGTCAGAGGGGGTGGCGCCTCCAGCACCGGCAGCTGCACCCTCCATGTCGTCTGTGAAGGAAACCAAACCACCAAGAAGAGAAGAAGGTCAACCAGGAAAACACGCACGACAATGATACTGCCGTCAGACACAATTGCCCAGCAGTGCACTGCGAGTCAAAGAACAAAGAACAGGGAGGCGGCGAGCAGTGATCCCAGTGGGCGTTTCCCCAGTCAAGATACCCGCAGAGTGATGGCAACGTACAGAGCACCGTCGTGTTGCGAATGGTTGCAGCGCTACTCGTGCGCGGTCCAAGCGGCAGTGCACGTTGGAGCGCGGCGTGGACGATGGGGCGCACGCTGCACGGGAGAGCAGCGGGGCGAATGGCGAAGCGACGAACCGCCGACCCGCGTGCGCGTTCGGCCATCGCTCGTGTGTGCCCGCCAAACACCGATCCCGCCAAACAGCAGCGGTGGCGCGAGCGGAGCTGTCGCATCACCGTGTGTCGTCTGGGATGTAGCCTGCCAACTACTCTAAAATCGTTGCACTTTTCCAGGCATCGCCTAAAGTCAGCAAAATGTGCAAAATCCACTTATCTTTAAGTATATGGCAGCACGATTCACCCTCGCCTTCAGAAGGGGCGCCAACGGAGAGATCACGACTCAGCGCGTGTGGTGGCGGTCCTAACTCGAAAAAGACGTTTGCTCAAACAATGAGGATTCTATCGTCATGCGCCACAATCTTGTGTGACTGAAATGGCCACTGATTGGCAGGCGGGCATGTTCCCTCGGACCTCCTCGAGGAAGAGGCGTCCGCATCACATGACTTCGTGGCTTCGCTGCCACCTCTTGCGCCCCGCCTGTGAACCCGCACCACCAGAAGACTGACCACGGCGAGCTGCCTGACGACTGGCCCCTTCAACCTCCTTGGCAGTCGGTTTTTTCTAGGGGCGAGTCTCACTCGGCCACACACGTCGTCCACCCAAGTCACTCGTTTTCGCTTTGCCCGGAGCTGGGTACCCCCACCACTGCTCTTCTTGCTAACTTTCCCCTACCCCCCCCACCCCCCCCCCCTGTGTATCTGCCGCCATGGTCAAGGTCATTGGTGCTGGCTACGGGCGCACCGGAACGCTCTCCCTCAAGACCGCCCTCGAGATTCTCTACAACAAGCCAATCTATCATATGGAGTCCATTCTCCTTCCCCGCCGCCCCACATCCTCCGCTGCAGACCTCGACGCCTGGGACGCGGCGTCCAAAGACCCGACCCGCCCCGACCACCCCGACTGGCAGACGCTCCTCGTCGACCGGGACTACGCGGGCGCCGTCGACTTTCCCATCTGCATCTACTATGCGGAACTGGCGGCGGCCTTCCCCGACGCCAAAGTCGTCCTCACCGTCCGTCCCTCGGCCGCCTGGTTTCGCTCCTGGTCGGGCCTCATCGGGCGCCTGTACGGCGAGATTCGGAGGTGGGGGTGGGCGGCGCCGCGCCTCCGCAAGGCGGGGGAGTGGCAGACGCGGATTATGTTTGGGCCGCTGTTTGGCGCGTGGGACCTGGCGTCTGGCGGCGCCTTGCAAGAAGCGCCCTGTGTAGCTGCCTATGAAGCACACAACGCGGCGGTCATCAAGTCCATCCCCGCCGAACGGCTGCTGGTGTACGAGCTCGGCTCGGGGTGGGAGCCGCTGTGTGCCTTTCTCGGCCTCCCGGTACCGGACGTGCCGTATCCTCAAGTCAACGCAGCGGGGGGGATGGCCATATTTTTCGGCCGCATCCGAAACGCGGCGGTCGCTCACCACGCACGGCAGGTGGCTCCGTGGGTGGCTGTGGCGGCGGCGGGGGTGGCAGTGGCGTTTCGCCGCAGTGGTTAGCGGGCGAGGCGTGTGCTCTGGGTGGCCCGAGGTGGAGGGGATGGAGCAGGTGTCAGCGACGCATGGCTTATGTATGGCAGAGTGATGCCAGTGGATCGGGTGTGGTGGTCTATCTCATTTTGCGAGACGCGCATGAGAAACGCTTGTTTTATGAGACAGGCTGTATCTCGGGTACAAGGACAGCTGTCGACACACCGGTCTTCATGCGCTGGATGGAAATCCTACATGTTTTGGACAAAACGAAGCACTGCGGTTGGCGGGAAGCGCAGGAAACGAGGCGCGACACTCTCGGCGAGCAGTGAAGAAGCGCAGAAGAATCTCTCAGGAGAAAGTAGCCTGGCACATACGCAGTGCCCCGCCCGATTGATTGCCGCGACTGATTCAATTGACATCCCTCGCACTGCCTTGATCGAGCCTCTGCCACCTGTACAGCGGCCGCCGAAGGTCGCGACCTTGCAGCGCCGTTCGGCGGCCAAGCAGCCACCCCCACCGGCCGACGACCGCACCGAACCGGCGCGAGCCCGCCGCGCAGGCGCGCCCCGCACGGCCCGCTCGGCCCCGTCACGTGAAGCGCGCCCCGACCCCCGCCAAACGTGACTGCAGCGCACGTGCGCGCAATCCCGGCGGCTCTGCTGCGAGCCCGTTGCATCGTGCCCACCGGCCCGCATTGATGAGCCGCAAACGCGGCGCAGATCACGTAGGCCGGGGGGGGGAAGGGGGGGGGGGGGGGGGGGGGGGGGCGAGCGTTCCGCCGCCGCCCCGCCCTGCGTTTACCGGCGGACCCCCGTTTGCGTGGCGCGCCGCGGCGGCGCCCGCGGCCCTGCTGCGGATGCCGCTGGCGCCACTGGGAGGCCGGGGGGGTGTGCCCTTCACCCCTCCTCCCCCCCCACTTTCCCCCCCCCGTGGGGGAGGAGGTCGGCCACTGCCGCAGGGCGGCCTACCGCCCAGCCGGCTGGCCCCCGCTGTCGGCGGCGCCAGAGGCGAGCGGCGGGAAATCGGGGCGGCGCCCGCGCCGTCGCGACGCGGTCGACGGCACGCGGAACGCCTGCCCGACACGGCTCGCGGCCATGAGTGCCGTCGCGCGCCCTTGACCGCAGGGGCGGTGGGCGGGGCCTCCAACCAGTGCCCCACCCCGGCCCATTAATTCCCGCCCGGCGGTAGCGGCGCCGCTGCGGGATGCCGCCGCCGCGCAGACGCCGCCCACTCGCGTCGTCGCCAGCCGTTGGGCGCGTCCGCTACCACGCCGCGACGCGGTCATCGACGGCGTACGCGCGAGACGAGGACGCGGGCGCAGTGCGAAACACAGGGGCAAAGCAGCGGGCCGGGGGGCCGGCGGCTACGCCGTGCCCGGGTGGAGGCCCGGACCAGCACCGCCGTTAGACGACGTGCAGACAACGCCCGGCGGCAGCGGCGGCGCGTCAGGCGGCGAGCGCATAGGGGCCAGGGCGGCACGCTTGGGGAGTTATATATCCGACGCCCGCTCCGTACCCGCGGCGGTGGGTTTGGCGGCACGGGGCGCGTGGGCGCGTGTGGATGCTCCCCCCTCCTACACATCCCCCTCCCTCACGCGGTGTCACCCAAACCCCCCGCGGTGCGGCCTCCACCACCGCGGGCGCGCCGGCCGACGATTCTCGCGACGCGGCGCTGATCCCCGCCGCTCTGCCGCGGGCGGGGCTACCC
>ENA-ORXT01003252-ORXT01003252.1-marine-metagenome-genome-assembly--contig:-NODE-3252-length-18211-cov-10.667420_pt1 | contig 18211 bp, 16 predicted proteins | sample MGYA00237868_ERZ511482 | MGnify/ENA metagenome assembly ERZ511482 | reverse complement strand
TATTAGAAATTGGGGAATTATTCTAAATCAATTTTTAACTATATTTGAAAAAAGGGTTCAACTTTAAAAAAACTAAAACCTCTATATTTTAAACTTACACACTTTACAGGACAGTGTCTATTATAATGACTGGTGTAGTATCAAAATACGTATTGTTGCTCCATTTGTCTTAGTCTACCGATTGTTTATATTGTTCTGTTTAGCAATATTACGTGTATTAATTTATAACTCTAAAAATATTTTGTCGTATGTTTTGGAATAGTATGCGGTAACCTCTTGATTGAGTATATAATTTTCGCATTTCCTCTTTTTTAAATGAATAGTATATTTTTTGCTTTGATATTTTAATTTCACAAAACTTTTATCTCCTTTTAAGCGTTGTTTGCACTGTAGTTTTGAAATCACAGCAGTAACTTTTTGAGCTTCTTTCCTAGCTTTTCGATCTTTAGCATCTGTTTTTGCAAATAGATAAATACCTAAGGCTACTAAAAGTGCAAGGAGGATACTTTTCATAATTATTTAGTTACAAATTCAATTACCGTTTTTGTAATAAAATTAATTTGTTCATTATCCAGTTCCGTATGCATTGGTAATGAAATTACTTCCTTAATAAGTTGATTCGTTACAGGGAAATCAGCTTCGTTGTAACGATTATCGGTATATGCTTTTTGAGAATGTAAAGGAATAGGGTAGTACACTCCACAAGGAATATTATTATAGTTTAAATGCTGTACAAGAGCATCCCTATCAACTCCTTTTATTTTTAATGTATATTGATGAAAAACGTGGCAATCACAAGTATCACAAATTCCATTACAGGAAGTATGTGTTAAAGGAGTTTCGATAGCTTTTATTTCAGTGAAAGCGGTATTGTATTTTCGGGCAGTATCCCTTCGTGCCTGATTGTATTGGTCTAGTTTAGGAAGTTTTGCCAGTAAAACTGCTGCTTGGATAGAATCTAGCCTAGAGTTTACACCTACAACATCATGGTGGTAACGCTCATACATTCCATGGTTTACAATTCCTCGAACCGTATGTGCTAACTCGTCGTTATTTGTAAAAATGGCGCCACCATCTCCGTAACAACCTAAGTTTTTTGAAGGAAAAAAAGAAGTAGAAGCAATATGTCCTAAGTTTCCAGTTTTCTTTTTCTCACTATTAGCAAAGGTGTAGGTAGCACCAATACCTTGGGCGTTATCTTCAATTACGTATAAATTGTGTTTTTTGGCAATTTCCAAAATAGCATCCATATTAGCAGCTTGTCCAAATAAATGTACAGGCACAATGGCTTTTGTTTTAGGTGTTATTGCTTTTTCGATGGCTTTTGGGTCAATATTAAAAGTATCGGATTCAACATCAACTAGTACAGGAGTTAATTTTAATAAAGCAATAACTTCAACTGTTGCTGCAAATGTAAAATCGGCAGTAATTACTTCGTCACCTTGTTCAAGGCCTAATCCCATCATTGCGATTTGCAAGGCATCCGTGCCATTAGCACAAGGAATTACATGTTTTACCCCTAAATAATTTTCTAAGTCGCTTTGAAATTGTTTTACATAAGGGCCATTGATATAGGCTGAGGTATCTAAAACTTCCTGAATCGAAGTGTTTACTTCTTTTTTAATAGCTTCATATTGACCTTTTAGGTCAACCATTTGAATTTTCTTCATAGTAATTCGCTGTAAGGCTGCGTCAAAAACTTTTTTGTGATTTTATAAATTGACGACTATTGCTAATTTATAATGAAATTTATTTGTTCGAATGAAATTCTAAAAAGATTTTTTTATTAAGAACCAAATTTCGAATATATAAGTGTTTCCTAATACTATTTTCCATCAAAAATAATTCTAAGGGGCACTTTTAAATTTCTAAATTCACAAATGATAAACCAATATATAATTTCAAAAATACAAAATAAGCTATTGTTAGAATGATTCTTTTTCAGTTAAGAAATGTATTTTCGTAAAAAACCATAATTAGTTATCGTTTGAAACTACTGTATAATTTTCTTAATACTATTTTTCAGGTATTATTTCCTGTAATTCGATTGATTTCTCCAAAAATGAAGCGCTTTGTTGATGGAAGAAAAGAGACGAGTAAATTGCTTCATGATACAATTTTTATCGGAAATGATTGGTTGTGGTTTCATTGTGCCTCTTTAGGAGAATATGAACAGGCTGTGCCTTTAATTAAAGAATTAAAAGGCAAAGGCAATAAAATTTTAGTAAGCTTTTTTTCGCCATCAGGTTATGAACAAAAAAAGAACCATGAGCTTATAGATTTAGCTATTTATTTACCAATTGATACTCCTGAGAATGCCTGTTACTTAGTAGAAAAGGTAAAGCCTAAAAGAGCATTTTTTATTAAGTATGAATTTTGGGAAAATTATTTTTCTACATTAAACAAAAATCAGATTCCTATTTATATGGTTTCATCAACATTTCGATTTAATCAACCATTTTTTAAGTGGTACGGAGTTTTTTTAAAAAAGACACTAAAACGGGTAACTCATTTTTTTGTTCAGAATAAAAATTCTGAAAATGTGTTGAGGTTTAATGGTTTTGAAAATGTAACTGTAAGTGGAGATACTCGTTTTGATCGAGTAAATGCACAGCTTGCAATGGATAATCAATTGGATTTTATTCAGGATTTTAAACAAGAACGTTTATGTGTGGTTTTAGGAAGTACTTGGCCAGAATGCGAAGAGGTGTTTGTAAATGCCGTAAATGCATCCAATGATGCTGTTTGTTTCGTAATTGCTCCCCACGAAATAAAAGAAGAGAAAATAAAAAATCTTGTATCGCAATTAAAGGGAAAAGTGTCTCTATATTCTAAAGGAATAGAAAGCGATTCTAAAATTTTAATTATTGATACTATAGGGTATTTAACTCGGATTTACAGTTACGCTGATATTGCTTACGTTGGTGGAGGATATGGAAATTCGGGTTTGCACAATATACTAGAGCCAGCTGTTTTTGGTACTCCAATTATAGTTGGCCCTAATACGGAAAAGTTTCCAGAGGCTAAAGCATTGAAAAAAGTAGGTGGATTAAAAGAGGTGAAGACATCCCAAGAATTTAAAACTACATTGACCAATTTGATTTTGGAAAGCACGTACAGAAGGCAAATGAGTAATGCTTCAATGGATTTTGTTAAAAATAGAGTAGGAGCTACAGCAATTATTTTAGATAGTTTGAATTAAAGAATATATGAAAAAAACATACGGGCTTTTAGGAAAGAATATTGAGTATTCGTTTTCTCGAAAATACTTTAATGATCGTTTTGAAAATGAAGCGATTGATGCGCATTATAAAAATTTTGACCTTCAGGATATTAAAGAATTAAAGGCGATTTTGAGAGAAGAGCAGATTGATGGGATGAATGTTACCATTCCATATAAATTAGATATTTTTCCTTTTTTAGATCAATTATCGCCAGATGCAAAAGCAATAGGAGCTGTAAATGTGGTTAAGTTTGAAAAGGACGGAACGCTTACAGGGTATAACAGCGATTATTATGGTTTTAAAGCGTCATTATTACCCTTGTTAAAAGTTAAGCCTCAAAAAGCACTGATTTTAGGTACAGGAGGTGCTTCAAAAGCAATTGCTTACGCATTAAAGGATTTAAATATTGAATTTACTTTTGTTTCCAGAAATGCTAAGCAAGGACAATTAACTTATAGTGATCTAAATAAAGGGATAATTAATGATCATTTATTGATTATTAACAGTACTCCATTAGGAACTTTTCCTAAAACGGATGCTTGTCCAGATATTCCTTATGAGTTATTGACTGAAAAACACATGCTTTTTGATTTAATTTATAATCCAGCAACAACTACTTTTTTAGCAAAAGGAAAGGATAAGGGAGCTAGTATTTTAAATGGAGAACGGATGTTGGTATTACAGGCTGAAAAGTCGTGGGAAATTTGGAATAGTTAAGATTATAAGATTTTGATATTCAGTATTAATTTTAAGTTGAAAATTATTTTTTCTTTTTTTTTGATAAAAAATACTTGTTAAAGTAAATAAATGTCTTAAATTTGCATCCGCAAGAAATACTCTTGTAATGTTCATTAAAAAACTGCGAAAGTAGCTCAGGGGTAGAGCATCACCTTGCCAAGGTGGGGGTCGCGAGTTCAAATCTCGTCTTTCGCTCTGAGATATTTATAGATATACCACGCTCGGGTGGTGGAATTGGTAGACACGTTGGACTTAAAATCCAATGTCCATTAGGACGTACGGGTTCAAGTCCCGTCCCGAGTACTTAAACCTCTCTTAATCATTTGATTTTGAGAGGTTTTTTGTTTTTGTAAAGCTTACTGTCTGATAATTATCCGAAAAAATATCCTTTTGTAACTTATCCTTGACTGTTTTGCACCCTATAAAATAAGGGTAATCTTTTAAATTTCGATTATTAATTAAGCTATTAATTTATTGATTAAAATAAGGTGTTTATCTGCGTTCCATTTTTCCATTGGGGTAGTGTTCTAAAAGTCCATGCGGCCTTTAATTGTCATAAAATTCCACATATCGTTTTAATATTTGCTCTACCTCTTCAAAATTTTGATGTTCAAACCTTGAAAAACTTCTTTTTTAATATTCCGTGATAAGCTTCAATATGCGCATTTTTCTCAGGTGTACCTCTCACACCATAATTCGTAATCTGAATTTACCAGACGTGTGTTTTAAATAGATGAAGTTATATTTCGATAATTTTAAAAATGAAAAAACCACTATTTCTAGTGGTTTTTTTGTCGGGGTGGCAGGATTCGAACCTGCGACCTCCTCGTCCCAAACGAGGCGCGATGACCGGGCTACGCTACACCCCGATAACTCTTTAAAGTTTCGGAATGCAAATATAACTACTTTTCTTGATTTGAAATGTATATTTTTGAAAATTCCTTAATTATTTGAAGAATACTAGTTTTTAGACTTATTTTCTTTTTCTTCTTGGAAGTTAATATTCCAAAATATTTATTTTTACTATCTTGTAATAAACAAATATATTCTAAAGGTAAATTGGTAATCAACTACAGAGCTCAAAAAAAGGGTATCATTTATGAGGAAATTATTAATAGTACTACTCTTATTTTTAATTCAAATACCCTGTCATTCTCAACAATATGAAATGTCCACGGCCTTTAAAAATAGTGGATATAGAAGAGTAGTAGAATTAGGAGAACGAATTTTAGAAGATCAATCTGGTGATTATGGTGTTTTTTTACTGCTCGGGAAGGCGTATAATGCATTAAACAAGTTTGATGAAGCACTCCCTTTTTTAGTAAAAGCAAATGAATATGCTGAAATAGAGTGGCAATATGCCTCTGCGTATGTTGAGTTAATGGAAGCTTATTATGGTTTGGGTGTAAGGGATAAAGCCAAGCGCTATTATAATAAGGGAACACACGTAAGGGGTAGTAAAAAAGTACAACGTAAATTTCAAAAGTTAGCATTATTATTTGGATATAATGAAGTTTATAACGATTGGATAACTGTTGAAACTCGAAATTTTATATTTCATTTTGAAGATGTAACTAGTATTGAATATATAGATAAATATATTGAAGATCGAATTGCTGCATATGATGAAATTAATGCTTTTTACAAAGCATATTTACCTAAAGAAATTGATTTTTTTGTATGGAAATCTGAAGGAATAGCTCAAAAAAAATTTAAAAAGTTTTTAGGCTTTACAAATCCTAAGTATTGTGTATCTCACAACAAACTAACACAAACAGTTGGGCATGAAATTGCACACAGTATTTCCTACTGGTATAATAAGGACAATACAAGAAATAGATTTATTAACGAGGGTATTGGTGTTTATTTTGATCTTACAAGATCAGATCGCATGGAGGCAGCCAGAAAAATAATTAAATATCAAAGGAGAATTAGTGATTTTAAAAGTTACGATATAAGAGTGTTTTGGATCAATCCTTATGAATACCCCGAGCGGATTATGTATCCAATAGCAGGGGCTTTTGTAGAAACACTAATTGAGCATAATAAAGATAAGTTTCTAAGGCTAACACAAAATCAAACCTATGAAAATGCTCAAGACATTTACGGCAGGGGCCAAATAGATCGATTAATTTCAAATTTTAATAAACTATTGAATCAACAATAATTTATCAATTTTAAAATACACAATAATAAAGAGTCTTTCTAAGCTTAGAAAGACTCTTTATTATTGTGAAATCGTTTAAATTTTTTTCAATTGGCTGCAAAATGATCTTTTTCACTCACTTTTTATCATTTTTTTGTTCCGTAGCGATGCTATGCAACCTTAAAATGATTTCAATTGAGCGAAAAATCTCTATTTTTCGCTTCAATCAAAAAAGTTTAAACGAGTTCAATGTATAAACGTATATTTATTATACGAATTATTAAGATAAAAAAAGAAATTCACACTAATAAATTAATTTATAATTAGATGTTGCTAAATAATACCGTTTAACAAGCTGTAGCTATTGTGATATTACCAACCGTATTCAGCTCAATTAAAACTAAAGGATATTTGGATAAAGCAAATAGTTACTTTTGTGTACTAGACAAATATAAAGGTGAAAATTATCACCAATAAATTACAATTGATGATCTTTCGGCTGCCGTTTAGTATGGAAAGTTAAACGTGTTTTTAGCCAAATACTTTTAATAAAATAGTAGACTAATTGTGTACTACTGTAGCTAAATAGATACTTTTGTAGTTCCTGAAATATACAATACTGATTTTTGATATTATAGAGGACAAACAATAAATTTAAATGCCAAAAAAACGAGCGATACCTAAAAAGAAACCGGTTAAAAAAAAATTGTTGAAAAAAATAATTTTCAAGTCTATTAGAATTCTTTTTCTTATTGGTGTTTTTGTAGTTGGAGGATTATTTGCTAGTATTTATCTGGGATATTGGGGAAAAATACCAACCCAAAAACAACTTACCGAAATCCAGCAGAGTAAAGCAACAGAGGTTTGGAGTGCTGACGAAAAATTATTAGGTAAATATTACACTACCGATCGACAACCCATAAATTTTGAGTTATTCCCTAAACACCTAATCAATGCCTTAGTCGCTACCGAAGATGTTCGTTTTTATGAACATACAGGTGTAGACAAACTCAGTTTATTTCGGGTATTATTTAAATCGGTATTACTTGGGAATAAATCTTCAGGCGGAGGAAGTACATTATCGCAACAGTTGGCCAAAAATATGTTTCCCCGTCGCAAGATTGGTAAATTTGGAATTGTAGTACACAAAATACGTGAAATTATAATAGCAAATCGCCTTGAAGAAGCCTATACTAAAGATCAATTATTGACTCATTATTTAAATAGTGTACCTTTTAGCGACAATACTTTTGGGATAGAAAGTGCTTCACTAAAATTTTTTAATAAATCCGCTTATGAACTAAAGTTAGAAGAGTCAACCGTTTTGGTGGGAATGTTAAAAACCAATTATTATTACAATCCTCGATTATTTCCTGAAGCGAGTAGAAAGCGAAGAAATATTGTACTTGATCAGATGTATAAATACGATTATATTACTAAGGAAGTGTTAGAAAAAACGCAAAAGCTTCCGCTAGAAATTAATTATCAAAGCTTTAGTCACAATGCAGGTTTAGCTCCTTATTTTAGAGAATCTGTAAAGCAAGAAGTAAAAGAGTGGTTAGAAGATTACAACAAAACATATAAAACACAATTAAACCTATACAACAGCGGACTAAAAATATACACAACTCTAAATGCTGTAATGCAAGAAAAAGCAGAGCAGTCTATGGAAAAACATGTAGCTGGTTTACAAAAAGAGTTTGAACGGAGTTACGGGAAGTATGCACCTTGGTTAAAAGAAATGTCTTCATCTAAAATTAAAAAGTTAAAGGTGTATAACAAATTAAAAAAACAAAGACTTTCCGAAAAGGAGATTTTAACAAAGCTTAAAGAAAATCACGGAGTAGAAGTATTTACCTGGAAAGGAAAAAAAGTAATTAAAGCCAATGCATTAGACAGTTTAGCGTATTACTCTAAGTTTTTGAGTACTGGATTTGTATCCTTAGAACCACAAACGGGCGCAGTAAAAACATGGATTGGAGGTGTTAATTTTGAGCATTTTAAATACGACCATGTAAAGCAAAGTCAACGTCAAGTGGGTTCTACTTTTAAGCCCATTGTTTATGCCACAGCTTTGGAAAATGGATATAGTGCTTGTGATTATATTTCTAACAAAACAGTAACCTATAAAGATTTAGACAATTGGACACCAACCAATGCGTCCAAAGATACTACGGATCATAGGGAGTTTACTTTATGGGCGGGCTTGGCAAATTCTTTAAATGTAATTAGTGTAAAATTAATACAGGATGTAGGTGTAGATACCACTATTGAACAAGCTCGAAAAATGGGAATTGAAACAGATTTACCTAAGGTACCATCTTTAGCTTTAGGAACGGCGGAAATAAGTGTATTAGAATTAGCCAAAGCATATACGAGTGTTGCTAATAGTGGAAAATATACTAAACCCTACTCAATTACTAAGATTGAAGATAATCAAGGAAATGTATTAAAAGAGTTTGAACCAGTAATAGCGGATACGCCAGCTTTTTCAAAAAGCACCAATCAACAACTTATCCAAATGATGCAAAGGGTTACCGATAGTGGAACAGCAAAGCGTTTACGCCTTAAGTACCATCTAAAAAATCAAATTGCGTCTAAAACAGGAACAACACAAAATAATAAAGATGGTTGGTATGTAGCCGTAACACCAAAATTAGTAACAGTGTGTTGGGTAGGTGCAGACAATCATAATTTAGGTTTTAAAAGTACTCGAATAGGGCAGGGCGCTAATTCTGCATTGCCTATTTTTGCCAATTGGTACAAAGCATTAAGTGCCGATAAAAAGTTTGATACTTATACCAAAGCACAATTTTCTGATTTGGGAGCTTCCATTGATTGTCCAGCATTTAAAGAACCTTCGTTAATAGAAAAATTATTTAATAGGAAAGACCGAATTCAAAAGCGCCGTTTTGATCACAAACAAAATAGAAAAGGAAAAGGCAGTTTTTTTAAGCGTTTGTTTGGGAAGAAGGAAAAGGATTCTATATGATGATTATTGATTTTTTAGAGAAGAAATTCAACATGTTTTGACTATTATTATCATGTAGTGTTCTTATTTTTACAGATTACAATAATTATAATTCAACTTTTTTTAGACTGAAAACGCCATAATTTTCCATTAATAACTTTTTTTCAACTAGATGCAAACCAACAATTAATATCAACTAAGGCTTCATTCCCTCTTTAATCACGTTAAAAAACGCATCAAATGTTGGTTTAATTAAAATGCGTGTTACTGTTTCAACACCTGTAGTATTGTATTCGCTTTTTGCTGAAGTTTCCATGCGTTTGGGATCAATTTTTGAATCTACCTGTAGCGTTTTAGCAATGGCTGTAGCCTGTAAAGCACTTAAGTCCCAATTGTCCTTTAGCAATTCTTTCTCTTTAAATTCCAAGGCATTGCTGTTTCCTTCAATAATAATAGCATATTCGGGATATTTAGTTAATAGTTCGCCTATTTTAAGAATATTTTTTTTTCCAGCTTCAGTTAAAATAATGGCAGTATCATCTTCGCCATAAAGGCTAATATTCGGAATAGCAATTACTAAAATATTATTTTGATAGCCTATTTTTCCAATTGTGCCCAAACCATCTCTAAAAATAGTCAATCGTCTTAGTTTTTCATTTTCAGCCGCCGCTAAAGCATCATTAACCACTTTAAGTTGTGTATCTTTTTGCTTAATTGTCTCCAAGCTAGTTGTTAAATTATTCGCTTTTTGTTTCGAAACAGAAGCAAAACTATTAATTGTTTGCAGCAACTCTTGATTTCCTTTTTGGGCTTCCGCAGTTTGTGTTTGTGATAATTCTAGTTTTTCTGCTGTTAAGCGCACCTGTTGTTTGGACTCAGTAAGTTGTTGTTCTGTATTTTTAATTTGATTGCGAAGTTTTTCAATCTGGCCTAATAAATCTTTTTTCTTTTGAGCTTGCATCGCAATGGTTCCAAAAAGTAATAATAATAGGGATAATACAATCGATTTTTTCATATTAAATATAATTTCAACTTTAAAAATAAGGATTTAGAATTTAGGAGTACAATAAATTTACTCAGGGAAGGCTAACATTGTTCCTAATCCTACTGTAAATACTAAATATCCGTAAGTAGAATGTTCTAAAAAAACCCACTTTACGCTTCGTATTTTTTCGTATGTATACGTAAATAAAATTCCTCCTAATAGGGTAATAATAATTACCCACAAATTTTTTAAAAATAAATGACATAAGGAAAAGCACAATACATTCAGAAAAAGGAAGAGTTTTCGATTAGAAAATAAGTTTTCGTAGCGCATAAAAAAAAACTTTCGGTATACTAATTCCTGCGGAAGCGCTGATAAAAAGCTGTATATAAATAAAATACTAATCCAAACTAATGGTTTGGTTCGTGGCATTTTAAATAATAGGGAAGGATCAAAACGCATTAAAATTACAATTCCTAAAACTAAAATAAGAAGGCTTAAAACAATTAATCTAATCCAAAATTTTTTGCGGGTATTGGAGCCAATAATTTGTGTTTTCCACTGCTTTGCTTTAACTAGTAAAATAGCCACATAAATTATTCCTATTATGGCTATTGGGAGTTTTATATAATTGGAAATTGAGGTGGCTAAAAAAACAGGAAGGGCAAAGAATAATAAAAATAATTCAATGCTTTTATATTTTGTAGTGTTTTGTGTGTTTTTCAAAAGAGATTTCTTTAAATTATTGCCTTAAATTTATTTAGTATATGAATTACCTTAAAACTAACAAAAACAAGCGAATACTACCCTTATGGAAAGCATTATTACCTATTTTTTTATTAATGGGATTGTTAACATTTAATGTAGTATTTGTTTTTGGAGAAGATGCATTAGCAGGAAGCAATCAATTTATTTTATTATTAGTAGCATCAGTAGTGGTTTTATTAGCTTTTACCGAAGGGATTCCTTTTAAAAAAACAGTCGAGGCAATTGAGCAGCAACTAAGTAGTGTTACTGAAGCCATTTTGATTTTATTAATGGTAGGCGCACTTTCAGGAACTTGGTTAATTAGCGGTATCATTCCAACAATGGTTTATTATGGATTAGAAGTTTTAAATGCGCAACTATTTTTAGTAGCCTGTGTGTTTATTTCCATAATAGTTTCGATAGCTACAGGAAGTTCGTGGACTACGAGTGCAACAGTAGGTATTGCCTTAATAGGAATCGCAAAAACCCTAGATATTCCATTAGGTATGACTGCAGGGGCCATACTTTCGGGAGCGTATTTTGGCGATAAATTATCGCCTCTTTCAGATACTACTAACTTAGCATCCAGTTTAGCAGGAGCAGACCTTTTTGTACATATTAAATATATGCTTTGGACTACAATCCCTTCAATTATAATAACCTTATTGTTTTTCGGAATCACAGGATTTACCTTTACTGTAGAAAATACAGTGGATAATGCTTCGCTATTACAAGATTTAGAAAAAGCTTTTACCATTTCTCCCTGGTTATTATTAGTACCTGTAGCTGTTATTGTAATGATTGTAAAAAAAATTCCACCACTAATAAGTTTGTTTGTCGGTGCTTTATTAGGAGGAACAGCAGCATGCATAGCACAACCAGAAGTAGTGCAACAAATTAGTGGATTGGAAGCACCTTCTTTTATTTCCTTTTATAAAGGTATTTTTGTTGCCTTAACGGAAAAAGTGAAAATTACGACCTCAAATAATTTACTAGTCGATTTATTTAGCAGTAGTGGAATGGCAGGAATGTTAGGAACTGTTTGGTTGATTATTTGTGCCATGGTACTCGGTGGAGCATTACAAGCTTTGGGAGCTTTGGAACGTATGAGTCAGGTAATTATTAAATATATGACTTCGGTTACTGGATTAATAGCCAGTACTGCTGGAGTTACACTTATAACAAACTTTACCGCTTCCGATCAGTATTTAGCTTTAGTTGTCCCTGCTAAAATGTTTAAAAAACCTTTTGAAGATAAAAGCTTGGCCCCAGAAAATTTAAGTAGAACATTAGAAGATTCGGGAACGGTAACTTCCGTATTAGTGCCTTGGAATACCTGTGGAGCTTATCATGCTAAAACATTAGGAGTAGGAGTAAGTGAGTTTGCTATTTTTGCTATTTTTAATTGGTTAAGCCCTATAATGACTTTAATTTTTGCCATTTTTAAAATAAAAATTAAGAAAACCTTTAGTAATCGAAACGCATAGGCGTGTATATTTGCAAAAATCTTCCAAATGAATATTCTTGATAGTTTAGAGTGGCGTTATGCGACTAAAAAATTTGATAACATTACTATTTTAACTGAAAAAGCTATTGAGCGCTTGTCCATTGCTTTTAACTTAACAGCTACTTCTTACGGTTTACAACCCATCCAATTAAAGATTGTTAAGAATAAAGGGTTGCAAGCTAGAATGAAAGAAGCATCAATGGGGCAAGAACAGGTTTCCACAGCCTCGCATGTATTGGTTTTTTGTGTTGAAAATAAAATTAGTAAAGCTTTTATTAATGCTTATTTTGATACGATAAAAGAAACTAGAGAGGGTGATATTCAGGGAGTAGATGTTTATAATAAAATATTAGTCGATCGTTTTTCGGTAAAAACAGCGGAACAAATCAAGGATTGGGCTACTAAACAAGCATATTTAGCTTTAGGAAATTTATTAACCGTTTGTGCGGTGGAGCAAATAGATTCGTGTCCAATGGAAGGATTTATTCCGAAGCAAATTGACGAAATTTTAGAGTTAGAAAAAGAAAACTTAAGTTCAGTATTATTATTGCCTATAGGAAAGCGTGCGGAAGACGATAAAAATGCCGTACATAAAAAAGTGCGCCGCCCGTTGAAAAGTATTGTTGGGATGATTTCATAAATTTTTTATATTTTGGCAAGGATTTTGTTTTTATAAATAGATTAAAAGTTGAATACATGAAAAAAATACTTTTTATTGTTTTTATGACCGTGTCATCTTTAATGTTTTCTCAGGACACAGTATGGTATACGGATTTTTCAGAAGCAAAAGCAGAGGCAAAGGCTTCTAATAAGCCTTTAATTATGTATTTAACTGGTAGCGATTGGTGCTCGCCTTGTAAGCGTTTAAAAAAAGATTTTTTTGAGAATGAAGACTTTATTAAAAAATCTAAAAAAATAGTTTTATTAAAAGTAGATTTACCTTTTAGAGAAGATATTATCACGCTAGAGCAGCGCACTAAAAATCAAGATATTTCAAAAATATACAATACTAAAAAAACATTTCCATTATTAATAGGTTTTAATAGCAAGGGAAAAGAAGTTTCTAGAATAGCTTCTTACAGCGGAGATGATACTCGTTATCATTTTGAGTTTTTAGAAAAATTGATAGCGAATTAAACTTTTTTGATTACATAAGTTACAATTCCCCAAATTAACAATTCATTTTCCTCAGTAATTTCAATTACAGGATATTCCGGATTTTCGGGAACTAAACTTATTTTTTTACCATCAATGGACAAGCGTTTTACCGTAAATTCATTATCAATGTAACAAACAGCAATTTGTTTATTAACAGGAATAATACTTCGATCTACAATTAATAAGTCACCATCATCCAAACCTGCGTTAATCATCGATTTTCCTTTAACACGTGCATAAAAAGTAGCGTCTTTGTTTTGTACTAATTTTTCATCTAAACTTAATTTTTGGTGTAAAAAGTCTTGAGCAGGAGAGGGAAATCCAGCAGAAATGCCTTCATCTACAAAAGTAATAGAAGGAGAGTTGTTTTGTTTTATAGAGAATAAATTAATGCTCATATATTTTTGTTGTATATCATAGCCAATTTTTACAGTAACTTATTATTAGGAATCGGTAAAACTTTGAATATTATTATTCTAATTTAAATAACTTCTCATCTTGAGACAAAGACAGTACTTCCATACTATTAATATCAATATCTGGAGGTAATTTATCTCTTAAAACAGGAAGTACATATTGACAATTTACTTCATCAACAATTTCAGTAAGCAAATTTGTAATTTGATTAGAATGCACGTTTTCTATTTGATCTTGTAGAACAAAATGTAAACAAGGTATTCCTTTTTCGTCTGCAAATTTTATGTAGGCTAAATCAAATGAGGCCATTTGGCTTTTTTTACTTCCAGTCCCGGGGTTTCCTTCTATATTTGCAATTTTAAACTTATAAACTCCACTTGAATTATCGGCACTTAATAATGAAAGTTCCCCATCAAGTTTATTTGAAATTTCAGAAAAATAAGAATTAAATTCAGTAATTCTTTGTTGGATTAAATTATCTTTTGAGTATAAATTTTTATTTATTTTTTCTAACTTTTCTTCAATTTCATCTAGATTACTTATTGTTTTTTCCCAAAGTCTTTTTTGCTCCTCAAAATTCCCTTTTTTCTCATAAAAGGAATTTAAGCTATTTATGATTTCATCTAAATCTTCAATAGCTCCTGATTTTTTTATCTTTTTTGATAGAGAAAATTCCTTTTCTAATAAAGAATTAAGGAGTCTTCTATTTCCTAAAATTTCTTTTTCAACAACAGGAAGCTCTTCTGTAATAAATTGAACTTTTTGATGTATCATCTCATTATGAAATGATACAGTTTCTTCAAACGTTTTTTGAATATTAGGCATAAAAATCTTTGCCTTTTCATACATTTGTTTTATTTGAGAAGTATCTATCTTAGATATGTCTTTCTCTAAATCAATTTTACTTTCAAGTATTAATTCTTTCCTCAACTCTAACCTAGAGATTTTTGTTGATATTTCATTAAGTTTAAACTTTGTATCATTCAGATTTTTTAAATCTTCATCATATTTTTCATTTAAATTAAAAGTATCTTTTTTTACTTGTAATTTTTCAATCTCTTTGTTTAGAATATTTAATGTTTGATTTATTTGAGATAGGTTACTTTCTTTTCTTAATCGTTTTTGAAGATTGGTCTCAATAGTTTGATTACGAACAAGTTTATCTTTTGATAAGTCAACATCAATACCAAACCAAAAAAGATGTAAAGATTCGTATAATACATCTGTAATGACATTTTGAGCTAGAACTCTAATAGTATTATTCAACTTATTTTTTTCATCCCTAATGTTTTTAGATTTTAATTGCTTAAATGTAGGATGTTTAGAGTCTGTTTTAAAAATTAGTTCTTTTAACTCTTTTGAAAAATCATCATTTTTAAATGGTTCACCATTTATTGTTTGGATTTTTTTTCCATAAGTTAAAAAATTTCTTTGAATAACTGTCTTTTTTGAATGTTCGTCATTAATATCCTCTATAAGTGTAAGAGTAATAATAATATTATTGCCTTTTAAAAATTGTTCAACTTTATAGTTAGATTCTTTAAATTCGGGGTCTGTAAAAATGTTTTCACCTTTACCATCTAAACAAAAATCAATGAGGCGTAATACGGTCGTTTTTCCAACACTGTTACCTGATTCAGTTTTTTCTTCAGATTTTGTTTCATCCACAATTAAATTAATTCCTTTTTTAAAAGGAATTTTCCTAATTAACTCATCTTCATTATGTATTGTTAAACTTTTTAAAAACATTTTATAATTTTTCCATTCTTAATTTCAGAAATAACACCTGATATAAATAACCAATCTAAAGTAAGAGTAAATAGGTTTATAGAGATATCTTCTGTCCTTTTAACTGTCTCAAAAACATCTATTAATAGGAAATTTTTGTTTTCAGACGCAGATAATATTTCTATTACTTTAGCACCTAAATAATAAAAATCTCTTTCTGGATTTATGTCTTTACTTATAATCATTTAGGTTCTTCTAGTATCTTACAGCGCATAAACGAGTCAACCATTATTAATCTAATTCCAAGTACAATATCTTCTTCCCAAAATTGAGAATCTTTCATCTTTGAAAATAATGTTTCAAAAATATCATCTATAATATTATCCGAATTTAATTTAATTATTTCAAGTTCATTAATTGAATCTAGTATATATTTTCCTTTTACCTCAACATATATGCTCCTAATAATATTTAAAAGCCTTTCCTTTTTTATGGAACCTTGCTTTTCTAGCTCATCATACAAGGTATTTATTTTTTTATGATAAACTTTATATTCTTGAATTAAAGAAACATTTCGTTTTATTGAATTATGGCTAATTTTAATTCTAGGATCAAAAGCATTCAATTGTTCAGTTTCTTTAATTTCTGCCAATTCAATGTTAGATATTGCATTTATTGTATTCTTCAACATTGAAGGATTTGTTTTTATTTTACTGTTTAATATATAACTTTCATGATTCCTTTTCATCATTTCTAAAGATTCAACAGTATATGTTTCTACATCGTTTGTTTCAGAATGATGTTGTGGGCAAAGTAGAATTAAGTTAGGGTAATCAGCCCTTTCTTTATCTGACATATTTGTATTATATCTTTCACCTCCTTCACTCGCTGCTTCAATATGACATATATTAGAGTTTAATGCATTTTTTTGATTTACAAGTTTTTCTATACATGTTGGAAAAGCGCATTCATTCCCAGAAAGACCAAAAAGTCTTTTAAGAGTCATATCAGTATAATTTCTTGCTTTGTTCGCCATTCTACAAATGTAATTTTTTTAAGTAATAATTGTAAGCTGTAATAGATTTTATGAAAGCTAATCTAATTTTAAGCCCTTATACAGCAATAAAAATGCTTGAAGTTGTAAACTAAATAACACGTTTTAAAATAAACTCATTTGTTGCTGATCGTTTAAAGTGCGGGGCATTTTAAGATTAGTTTGTAAGTTGGTATTTAGTTTTTTTATGAAGTATGCAGCTAATTTTACGGATTCAATTTCTAGATTTTGATGGACGAAAAAATTGATTTCACCAATCCCTTGTTGCTTCCAACTATTTAAACGATTAGCCCATTGGTCCAATCGGGAGTAGTCCGTAATATGATTTGCACTCACAAATCGAATAAATACTTTAGAAGTAGTTAAAGCCATATGCAGTAAATCCCTTCTGCCAGCAGTATCCGTAATTACAGTAATAATATTGTAAGCCTCAAAAAGTTGATATAACCTTAAAGATATTTCAGTAGTATTAAACCAATCGCTATGTCTTAACTCTACTGCTAGAGGGATATGTTTTGGCCATTGCTTAAGATAGTTTTCTAACAATTTAAAATCGTTAGGGTTAAAACTTTCATGCATTTGCAAAAATACACAACCTAACTTTTCTTTAAGTGCACTAATATTTTCAATATAATATTTAGTGTATTCAATAGCCTTTTGGTTGAGTGCTTGTTCATGAGAAATACCTTTGGTTAATTTTGGGTAAAACTTAAAGTCAGGCGAAGTTTTTAAATACCATTTTTTAAATTGATCCTTGGGAAATAAGTTGTAAAAAGTAGCATTTAGCTCAATAGCATTAAACTGTGAAGAATAATAGTTCAATTCATCTTTGGTACCTCTAGGATAAAAACCTTTTAAATCTTGTCGATTCCATTTGGCACAACCTATGTGCATTTTAAGTTTTTTACGAGTACTTTTTTGTAAAACCTTTGAGGTACTCGTATGATCTTCGGGTAAATAAAAATCAATAGTTTCAGGATGGAGTACTTTTCCGAATTGCATAACTCTTTTATGTAAATTTAAGGAAAACGAATAAAAAAGGGTGTTTTATTTTCCGTTGGAGAAAGCTTGAAGTTAGGAGTGAATCATACTCCTAACTTTTTGAAGCATTAGATATACACAGAAAATTAAGCTACGAGTCGTAACTATGTTTGATTGTTAGGCACAAGCACAAAAACACAATCCTCCAATCATAAATTAAAAACTCTATTTTTACGCTATGAACATAAAACTAACTGAAGCTGAAAAGATTAAATTCTGATGATATTATGGAATTATGCAAAAGGTTTTACTTCGAGAAAATAAAATTGACCAAAATAGAGAACACTTTTGGGTAATCGGATTAGAAAATAATAATAGGATTCTTTTTATAGAATTAATAAGCTTAGGTACTGTAAATAAAACATTGGCAGAGCCTATGGAGGTTTTTAGTTTTGCCTTACAAAAAAGAGCTGTAAAGATAATTTTATGTCATAATCATCCAAGCGGAGAATTAAAACCTTCTGATGCTGACAAAGATATTTCTGACAGATTAAT
>ENA-ORXT01003251-ORXT01003251.1-marine-metagenome-genome-assembly--contig:-NODE-3251-length-18211-cov-15.177512_pt1 | contig 18211 bp, 15 predicted proteins | sample MGYA00237868_ERZ511482 | MGnify/ENA metagenome assembly ERZ511482 | reverse complement strand
GAATGGCTAATATCAAAGAATCCTAATATGAATTATATTGATAAAATAGTAGCTTATGACGAAGGCAGTATGTCCATGCAAGAGCGAGTTGCGTTTGAATATGAATTGGCGGACAATGCTACGTTAAAAAAAGAATGGGAGGCTTATAAGTTGTCGCAAGATTTACTAGGTTTTACAGCTGCAAATATGGTTGCACCTGTAGAAGTAATGACTTTAGAGAACACAACTATGCTCGGTGCAAAAGAGGCTAGGGGGACTACTAGCTATAGATATATACTAGGAGCTATGGGACTGCTTGCCTTGTGCTGTATGTTATATACAGGTTTCAATTATTTGAATGCTGAAAAAAGCGATGCGATACCTCAAAATTCTTTGGAACTAGTACCAAAAACTAATCAAGTAGAGGAATCTATTTTTATAGAAGCAGAAGAAAATGAAATTAGTGTGCCTAATAGCGCACCAACACCCAAAAAGATTCCTGATACCAAGGCGACATCAGCACCTATTGCTCAATTGACTGCGCCTAAAGCGAAAAAACCTATAAAAGAAATAAAAAGAGTAGAATCTACTATTCCTTCAAAAGTTGCCACACCAAGAGTTGCAATGGTAGTTCAACCAACAGAAAAGAAGAAGCTGATAGCAGCTAGTGCGCTCGATAAAGCTACGCTGAAAGAAATCACCTCCAACAAGTCTATAGCTAGTGGAGAAGTACTTGTATTAGAAGCTAAAAATAGCATCACTTTGGAACCTGGATTTGTTGTAGAAGCAGGTGCTAGTTTTAATGCAGTAATAAAAAGTAATAGATAGTTGTTTATTTGTTTAGGTTGTTTATTTGTTTACAAGTGTCGCTAGTTTCGTTACCGTACACTTTTTAGAATAGAGAAAAGAGATAAATTTCGTTTACATTTAACGAAATTTTTGTTAGATTCTTTGTATTTTTAGATGTAGATGTTACATTCATCAAGTTTAAAAATGAAGGTTATGAAAAAGCAGTTGTCCTTTTCTAATATAAAGCTAAAAGATTTAAGAAGTGCAGTTTCCATAAAGCCAATTACGGATGAAACTGTTTTTGATAAATGGTTTAATTACGATTACATAGTTTCTGAAGAAGAGCAATTTTTTTTGAAAGAACTAATCGCCAATAATCAGCTTCGAATAGCAAGCTATTCGGAAGAGGAATTAAAAATGAAATTTATTGCACCGCTTTTGAATAAAATTGATTTTACTTTTGAGGAAGTGACGGATTGGTATGAACGATCTATTTCCTGCAAAATAAATGATGTAGATTTAGGAGGTACTACGGATTATTTAGTGGCAAAGGGAATAGATGAACCTGAGTTGCCTTATTTTTTTTTATTCAAGAATTTAAACCTTCTCGAAGTAGTGGTTTTCCAGAGTATCAGCTTTTAGCCGAATTATTAGTGGCACTTCAGCTCAATCAAGAAAAGCAAATACTCGGCGCGTACATTTTAGGGCAATTGTGGATTTTTATGTTATTACAAAAAGAAGGAGAGCAGTATTATTATTATAAGTCACTTGGATTTAATTCGTTAAAAGAGGCAGATTTAATAACTATCTATCGGACCCTTAAAGGAGTTAAACACTATATTATCGAAAAAGTAAAAATGGTCTAAAACTGGACTTTAGCCATTGGTTTTATCATTTTGGATGTTCAAGAAATTAAAAGTATCTTACCACATAAAAAATGATGATTAGTTGAATGTACATTCGCCAATTAAAACCGAAACCATGATAACTACTCTAAATCAATTAGATAGAACCAAAAAATATAATTACGAGGATTATATCTTGTGGCAATTTCAAGAAAGAGTTGAATTATTGAAGGGGCATTTATTTCCGATGGCTGCACCGAATGTACGGCATCAGCAAATATCTTTGGCTTTAACATTGTCTATTGGTGCTTTTCTAAGGAAGAATCCTTGTCAGTTATTTACTGCTCCTTTTGATGTACGTCTACCCTTGCCTTCCCGTCGCATTACAGGGGCTAAAATTGATACGGTAGTCCAGCCAGATTTATGTGTTATATGCGATAAAGCCAAATTAGACAAACAGGGTTGCATAGGCGCACCAGATTTGATAGTGGAAATACTTTCCCCAGGTAATTCCAAAAGAGAAATGAAAGATAAATTTGAGTTGTATCAAGAGGCTGGTGTTTTGGAATATTGGGTGATAGATCCCGTACATAATTTGGCTTTTACCTATTCTATAAATAGCGATACACATAAATTTGTACCTATCGTTCCCGTCCTCACAGATGAAGATTACTTGGAAAGTACCCTGTTTGAAGGATTAAAGATTGCCTTAGCAGATGTTTTCCCTGAGGAGGAAATAAATTCCAAATAATAATCTCCACCTTGCAAACTAGAAAGCAATAAAAATGGAAACTCGAGAAACTCTATCGCCTTATATTATTATGTGGCGGATGCGGGTGTTTTTGATGCACAAATAAAGGCATGGCTATTTCCTCTATTAATCTCAGAAAGCCAGGAAATACTATCGAGTTTTATACTAACATGCACGCCATAAGCATCCCGATTTGTTTTTTCCCCAATCAATTGGAGTGCTAACCAATAGACTTGTTCGGCGGTAAGAAATGTTTATATGAAATTTAGATTTTTTCGCTAGTTTTCTTTAAAAAATTCTTGAATAGTCCATTTATTAAAGCATTTTTTAGAGGAAAATAGCGGAAAAAGATATTTTCAGATGAATGTTTATTACCGCCGAACAAGTCTAATTATGTTGATTGTCTAATTGGTTTTCATAATAAAGCACTCTCTCTACATATTGGGTATCGTAGTAATAGATAAGCCTGCTTGAATGCCTACTTCCTTAAATTTCCCATTACCCCGTGATAATACCTCTTAAAGAGATGCAGAAATTAGAACCAATCAGACATAAAAAAAGAGCGAATTTCAACTAAATGAAATCCGCTCTTATTTTATGTCATACTAAATAAGCGACCCGAAGGTTATCCGCTTATTCTAGTGAGTTACTTCGCATCAACTCTTAAAGCAATTCTTCTATTCTCAGCTCTACCTTCCTCGGTATCATTAGATGCAATAGGGTGTGCTGCACCATATCCTTCTGTTTCGATTCTAGTAGCATCAATAACTTTAGAAACAATTGCAGCTTTGACTGCATTTGCTCTAGCAGCAGATAATTTCATGTTACCTTCTGCGCTACCTGTGTTATCGGTGTAACCACCCAACTTCACCTTAACGTTAGGGAAACATTTCATGATTTGAGCAATATTTTCAATTTGCTCACCAGATTTTTCCATATCTAAGTTTGCACTACCCGTAGCAAAAGTCAAACGGTCAAAGTTGAACCATTTTTCTTTAGAGATAGCTGCTTTATCATCTTGGATATAATCAATCACTTTGTTTTCAATTCCTAAGCCAGGAATATTCATTTCAACACCACAAGGTAACTTTCTAGTTAAGAATTCTCCTAAACTAGCGATTGCACCTCCAGCCTTGTTAGCTGCATCTTTAGCCATATCTGCTGCACCACCGGCTGCATCTTTAGCCATATCTGCTGCGCCTCCAGCAACGTCTTTTGTCTTATCAACTACTGCCCCAGTAACGTTTTTAGTAGCATCTGCAACATCGCCACAACTTCTCATACCGAAGAAACCTCCTATACCTAATAACAACAACAATGGTAATAACCATTTGCCGATACCAGATTTACTAGAAGTTGTTTCAACTGTTCTTGAAGCAGTAGAACCAACAGTTTTAGCAGTAGAAGTAAGTGATTCTCTGCCTTTTGAAACTGTTTCTCTACTTGTAGTAAGTGCATCTTTCCCAGTATTTCTTACTGTAGAAGTTACTTTTTTAGATGCATCTCCTACATTTTTAGCAAAGCCTAAACCAAGTAGGTCACTCATGCCAGCAGGTAAAGCTCTTGTTACAGCAGCAGAATCATTCCGTAAGAATTTTCCTAAACCAACTGCATCTAAAGCTTTGTTTTTAACAACTCGTCCTAAGTAGCTCATTACAAGTGGTCCAACTAAGCCCATTAGACCAGAAGAGGTACTTCTTTTTAATCCAGCAACTGAAGATACAAGGTCTAAAATACCTCCTACTTTGTTACCGAAAATGCTACTCATCATTCTGCCAGAGAGATCCTTAGGATCATCTTTTGCTAAGTTACCACCACCAATCAAACTACCCAAGTTATCTAAAAGACCAGCGTTTTTTTCAGTTCCACCTTTGATCATATCAAAAATGCCACCGAAATCCTTAGTATCATTAGATTTATTAATTAAACCACCAAGTACAGTAGGAATTAAACTATCTATACCTTTAGTGATAGAAGAATCTTTTTCTCCGAAAGATTTTGATGCTTTGGAGATAAGTTCAGGAGTGATAAACTCCTTTAGTGAGTCAACAATATTAGCCATCTTTACTTTATTTTGTTAAAGACTAGGTTATGTAATTAGGTTGATCTTGTGTTCTGTGGGGAAGAAAGTAGTTAGTAGTTTTAGGTGTGTTTATGATAATTTGCGAAAAGATATGTCGTAATTGGGACTGTATATTTAGTGTTAATAGGCTGTTTTTTTTGTATTTCTCATTGCAGTGTGTAGTAACGGACCGCAATATACTATAAATTTCATCATTAGCAATAACTTGTTGGAAAATTATCGTTTTATGAAATACAATACGCATTTAAAGACGTGACACTTCTTCTATAAGTCACAATTTTTTTTATTTATACCACTAAATTTTTCTAGATTGAACGTAACTATAAGAGCTACTAAAGAGCTATTAAGTTTTATTTGCTGGTGGGGATGCTTGAAGTTGATGTACCTTATTTAGAAATTGGAAAAAGTTTGAGTCCGATTTTGCTTCGTAGGTAGTGTTAGAGAAAATTAAAGCGGCATCAAAGTCTTTTGATGCCGCTTTACCACTTTGCCTTAATAATACGAGTTATTTCTAATTAACTCCTATTCTGTGGACTCAAAATTCGAGAGGACTCGTGTTTAGGAATTATATCCGCAATTACTATTTTACACCATTTGCGGAAAAATTCGGTTCTGATACTTTTATTGCAGTAGGTTCTACTCTAAGTCTTCCTATACTTTCATAAGTAAATCCTAATTCTTGCATTTGTTCTAAACTATACAAATTTCGACCATCAAAAATAATAGGCTCTTTTAATAATTGCTTGACAACTTTAAAACTAGGCGTTCGGAAAACACTCCATTCCGTCAATACTAATAAAGCATCTGCATCAATTATTGCTTCATATTGCTCGCTAACAAGTTGAATTTTATCTCCAAAAATTGCTTTTACATTCTTCATTGCCTCTGGATCGAATGCTTTTATCGTTGCACCAGCTGCTAGTAATTCCTCTATAATGTATAAAGCAGGAGCTTCTCTTATATCGTCCGTGTTGGGTTTAAATGCAAGTCCCCAGATGCCAAATGTTTTTCCTGTTAAATCCTTGCCATAGTAATTTTGTATTTTCTGCACCATGATAGATTTTTGAATTCGATTCACTTTCATAACGGAATTCAAAATTTTAAAATCATAGTCATATTGACTCGCCGTCTTTGCTAATGCTTGGACATCTTTTGGAAAACAGCTCCCGCCATAGCCTACCCCGGGAAACAAAAATCGCTTGCCAATTCTAGTATCACTACCCATTCCTATCCGAACATGATCCACATTCGCGCCTACTTTTTCACAAAGATTAGCGATTTCATTCATAAAAGAAATCCTTGCAGCCAGATAAGAATTAGCTGCATATTTAGTCATCTCCGCAGAACGTTCATCCATGAATATGATAGGGTTTCCTTGTCGAACAAATGGCTGATATAAGCGTCTCATTACCTTTTGGGCTTTCTCAGAGGTAGTCCCAATTACCACTCTATCAGGTTTAAGAAAATCATCTACAGCTACTCCTTCTCGTAAAAATTCTGGATTTGAAACCACATCAAACAGACTCTCGTCTAAATTTTTGACTAAAATATTATGTACTTTTTCAGCAGTCCCAACTGGCACCGTACTTTTATCTACAATTACTTTATAGTCTGTAATCAGCTTAGATAAGTCGTCAGCCACCCCTAAAATATAGGATAAATCAGCCGAACCATCTTCTCCTGGAGGCGTAGGCAATGCTAAAAATATAATCTCCGCATCTTTGATGGCCTTCTTAAGATTGGTGGTAAAATGAAGCCGTCCTTGTTTTGTATTTCTATCAAACAACAATTCGAGACCGGGTTCATAAATAGGGACTTCCCCTTTTTTCATTCGCTCTACCTTTGCTTCATCAATATCCACACAAATAACATGATTGCCTGTTTCAGCAAAACAAGTGCCTGTTACTAAGCCAACGTAACCTGTACCAACTACAGTAATATTCATAATATATTCTTTTGAATTTTTTATTTGAAGGAGGAATTATTATTACAATAACGTTTGAACCAAATACTTGTTACAAGAGTGTGCTTTCTTAATTTGTGGAAGGTAGCAAGGATTCGAATTATTGAAGGATGTAATTAAAACGTTTCCTACTTTATTCCAACAATTTTATTGCCAAAAATATCAGGAAGAGTAATCAGTGGTCAGATCGTCCACTTCGGGGACTGTCAGCAGTCAGACCTGCTATGCGTTGAACACGTCATAAGTCTGACTTCGGACAGGTGCTGTGACTTCTATTAAAAGTTAATGCAAAGCTGGTCTAATCTCTAAATTATCAAGCACTTCCGCTTCTCTATCAATCCACCAATGTAGGCGATCAAAAACAGTTTTTTTATCGAAATAATTCATTGCCATTTTTACAAAAATATGCCCATGCTTGGCCTCTGAGACCCATAGCATTTTATAGAATTTTTTTAACTCTTTCTCTTCTAAAGCATCCGCCACCATTTTAAATCGCTCTGCTCCTCTAGTTTCCAGAACAGAGGCAATTAACAACCGATCCATGAACCGCTCATTTCTACCGGAATGACACATTTTAATGAGCTTTTGTACATAAGGATCTCCGCCCATAGAAGCTGGTAATTTCACGCCTCTTTGTTCCATCAATTGATAAACTTGTTGGAAATGCTCTAATTCTTCTACTGCTGTTTCTATCAATTCGGGAATAATGGCCACTCTATCTGGATATTTAGCCACAAAGCTCATCGCCATCGCAGAAGCTTTTCTTTCACAGTCTGCATGATCTTGCAAAAAAGCATCAAAATCATTCATTACCGCAGCTATCCATTCTTGTTTACTTGCGACCCCTACATCTAAATTGAGTTTCATCTTAGGTTGGTTAACGATTGGAAAAAAGGCAAAAATAGGAAATTATCTGCCCAATTAAGCACGAATCTAGTCTCTGCTCTCTTTTCTCGCTTCTCTGCTCTCTATTTAGACTTTCCAAAAACGTAGTAACAAACCTTCTATCAATAAAAAGACTAAAACAGCAATTACACACCATCGCCAAAGTGGAATACCTTGACTTCTTTGGCCAATTAATTGCTCATAATCTGTATCTTCATTGGAAGTCAAAACGGTAACTTGCTCCCCTGCCCTAGCTTTCAAATCTGCTTCATTCCAATACTCCAATTGAGATTCTTTCCGATCATAATTAAAAGCGTACTTGGAGAGAACCTCCCCTGCTTTTAGCGACAAATCATAAAAGCCTGCTTGTTTTACTTGATCATACACCCCAAGTATTACTTTAGGCCCCACCTTTGTTTGTTCTGGAATAAATTCTTCAGCTGCCCCTTTTAGTTTATAAACAGTTTCGGAATCCGTGATACGATTATCCGCTTCCAAATATTCATCTTTTCCTATGGTATAAGCGATTCGTTGCGACTTTGCGGAAGAAATAGCCATTTTATAAAGCATCGGAACAAAGATTTCTCCGTTTTTCACCAAATTACTGTAATCTTCTTGGAGCGGCGCAGCGCAAAGGTATAAATTCCCTTTATCGAAACTATATTTCCCTAAAAAAGTGCTTCCGTCTCTATAGGCTAATAGTTTTTCCTCTCTACTTTTTCCAAAGTTTGTCAGTTTATAATTAGCTTGGGTAACGGGTAATTGTAAATTTGCCCGCCTATTTTCATAAACATCTTTAAAAATAAATTCTTCATAATTAACAGAGCCAACTGCTTTCTCTTCTTTTACTAATTGCACATATTGGTTGGCCTCAAAAGCTCGCAGAAACCCCTTATATGTTTCAATATTTGCATTCACTCCTGGGAACACTAGCAGATTACCGCCATTTTTTACATATTGATTCAATTCAAAGGCTAGTCCTGAGGAGATTGAATTTAGACTATTTAAGACTATCATCTTATACCCAGAGAATTTAGAATAGTCCAGCTTATTACTTTGTTGATTCGTTATTCTAAAATACTCCGCCCCTTTAAAAGCAGCATTTAAATATTTATTAGCTGAATTTTCATTGATGGCTAACACATCAATTTTCTCCGCCACATTAAAAGCGAAAAAATAATGATCATCAAATTGAACAGGATAATCCGTTATAGACAACTGCGCTTCATGCCAACCAGTACGCTGTATGGTAATATTCACGGTATCTGTAATCGCCGCACCCGCAGCAATGGAAAGCGTTCCAACTGGTTTTTCTTGTCCATCGTATTTTAAAGACAATCGTAGATTATTCGCATCCTCATTGCTATGGTTTTTCACCCTAATAATAAGTCTATTGGTCTGATTCACCATTTGCACAGGCGCATCAAACCAACAAGTATCGACACTGATATTTTTTTCTTGTACAGATTGTAAGGGTACAAAATTGACCGCAATCGTTGTATCTGTATAGTTTTCTATATCCGTAATGTTTTTCTGAAAATCGGAGATAAGATAGGAAACATTATGCTCATTACCTGCCGAATTAAAGACCTGTTTTTGTCTACCTAGCACATTCGATAACATTCGAACAGAAGGGCTCACTTTTATTTCATCTACCAATGATAAAGCATCCTCTTTACTCACAACCCGTTGATGTCTGCCTTCAAAATCGTTGGTCAATAATTGAAATTCATCTTCTTCATTATAAGCACTAATGATGCCTCTAGCTCTTTCTTTCGCTTTTTCCATCAAAGGCACTTCTGCACTTAATGCACTCATACTAAAGGAGTTATCAACAAACAAACTGACCGTTTTCCTTCCTTTTTTCACTTCTGTATCTACGGGTAGGAAGGGTTGGGCAAATGCCATTACTAATGCTGCCATCGCTAGTAAACGCATTAATAGCGTTAGTAAATTTCTTAATCGGGACCGAGCACTCGTTTCCTCTTTTACCTCTTTCAGAAATTTAACATTGGTAAAATAAACCTTTTTAAATCGTCGAAAATAAAACAAGTGTATAATAATGGGTATGGCTAATCCCAATAAAGCCCACAAAAAACTAGGAAATAAAAATTGCATATAGTGGTGTCAAATCATGGCAATCGCATTAAAACCAACCTTTTGTTTATTTGTTTATGGGTTTATTTGTTTATTGGGCATCCAGCTTATTTTGCTGTTCTAACCAAAGTATTGAACAAATAAACTCCTAAATAATAAAAAAGGCTTTTTAGGAGATTGCCTTGGTATCAAGTTATTTTAATAAAGTGGTTCTATATCTTCCTTTCGCTCCGCTAAATTACGTTTATTTAAAGGAATTGTTGTATGCCCTTAATGGAGTTGATAACTACTCATACTCTTTATGGCAAGGATTAATCCAATAACGTATAAACTGGATAAAAAGTACGAATGATAGGTGACGTTTAAAAACAGGAAATATTACGCTTGTAATTCCGCAGGAAATCCACTAACGCCTTATTAGCCACGTCCCACTTGTCATTTAGGGCATGACAAATAAGGCGTTAGTAGATTTCCTACGAAATGACAAATGGGACGCGGCGAGTGGGACGTGGCAAGTGAGGCGTTAGTAGATTTCCTACGAAATGACAAGTGGGACGTGGCTAGTGGGACGCAGCCAGTAGGGCGTTAGCGGATTGCTCATTCCTTAACCTTCAAAATAAAGCCCACTCTAAAAACATTCTCAATAGTAATATTCGGGTCGTGTTGCAGCATTTTCCGAATCTTGGAAATAAAAACATCAAAGCTCCTACCTAAGAAATAATCCTTTTTACCATAAATTTGTTCTACAGCGTCCGCTCTTTTTAATATTTGATTTCGGTGTAGACAAAGTAGGCGAAGCACTTCATTTTCTTTTTCAGTTAATCTTTTTACATTGTCTTGAAAAACTAAAGCTTGCTTTTCATAGTCAAAAAAATACTGCCCTAATTGGAATTGGGTGAGACAAGCTGTTTGTGAAGTCTTTAAATCATTTTTTCGCAAAATTACTTTTAATTTGCACAATAGTTCTTCTTCGTCAAAGGGTTTACTAATAAAATCCTCTGCGCCCAAAGCATAGCCTTTCAGCTTATCTTCTTTAAGAGAGCGAGCAGTTAAGAAAAGAAAAGGGGTTTGAGGAGTGGTCAATTTAATTCTTTTCGCCAAGTCAAAACCATCCATTTTAGGTAACATTAAGTCTAATATGCAAACATTATAGGGATTACTTTTTATTTGTTTGAAGCCACTTTCTCCATCTCGGCATAGTTTTACACTAAAACCTTCGCCTTCTAAAAAATCCATCAATAAAAAGCCAAGGTGTAAATCATCTTCTACTATCAAAATATTTTCTTTCATGGGTATATGGGTTGCGGGTTTACGAATTGCGGGTTATTTACCAGACGGGAGATATAGGGTAAATTGACTTCCTTTGTTTAATTCACTAAAAACCTTTATAAAACCTTGGTGTAATTCCACCACTTTTTTTACATAAGCCAAGCCAATGCCAAAACCCTTCTGTGTATGTACATCGCCTGTTCCGACTCTTTGAAAATTATCAAAAATAACTGCTTGATTGGCTTTTGAAATGCCAATACCATTGTCTTCAAATAAAAGCAAAATTCCTTGTCCTTTTGTTTGTATCTTAATATGAATACTCGGCGTAAGTAAACAATATTTCAAGGTGTTGTCTATTAAGTTTCTAAAGGCATTTTTAAGATGAAAGGCATCTCCTTGAATGACTATGTTTGTGGGAATGTCTAATTGTATATTAGCTTGTTTTTCTTGCAATTGTATTTCCATTTCTACTACTACCTCTTGTAGTAGTTGACCTATATAAACTGCCTCTTTCCTTAATTCATAAGCCCCTTTTTGTAAGTTTGACAAATGCAAAACTCTTTCTACCTGATGCGTTAAATTTGTTGTTTCCTTATTCACAATATTCAAATAGGCATTGTTTCCTAGCCTATCTTCTTTCTTTACTAATAAACGAGTAGCTAATTTAATATTGGTAAGTGGTGTTCTAAATTCATGCGCCATATTATTAAAGAAATCTTTATTGTGTTCACTAATTCTTTTTTGTTGTATCAAATAATGACTAGCCAACCATAAGATACTCGTAATAAAGAGAAGGATTAAAATAGAAGAACCTATCATCAGTCCCATTCTACCTAAGAAATATTTGGTTTGGCTTGGAAAATTAATCACCATTAAATGGTTCTCAAAACCAGAAACTGCCATCATGGAGCAACAACCGGGCGAGTTTTCTTCCAAGCAACTAGTTTCTTTTTCTTGAACACTCAATTCATAATCTAAAGGCAAATCAAATAGTTGTAAATTCCTATTTAGTGCCGCACGTACGGCAGCTTCCGTAATAGGTACGCTTACTTGTTCGGTAGCAGTAGGAAAAAGAGGTATTGTGTTTCCTACAGTAGGAGCAGGACTACAACTATTTGGTCGCTCTCCTAAGTCGGCTACGGTCGTACACATCGCCATAGACACCTTTTGATTGAATTGTTCCTCAATCAATTTTTTGGAATGAAATAGCCATTTGGCTTGCAAGGAAATAAGCGCAATCATCGCTATCGTTGAGGCAATAATAATAAAACGAATATGATTCCATTGAAATGTTCCCATGACTTTAGTTTTGGACGAAATATTAAGCGCTTCCTACAAAATAAACCAAAAATAGCGGGTACTATTCTCAAATAACAGGTTTTTAACAAGTGGATCACAAGCGAGTCACAGCAAAGTGTATTTGTTTGCACTAATTTTGTAATAGATTAATCATCTGACTGTTTATTTGGTCTTTGGCTATTAGTCTTTGGTCTTTAGTGGCAGTCTTCAACGATTTACTAAAGACCATAAGCTAAAGTCCGTTTATTCTTATCTTATCGGTAACTCGGCGACTCCGAGTGAAACTTTAATTTTTCTCAAATGAAAATTTGCTTAAAATCTTGTTTACTACTATTTGTCTTAACCTTAAGCTTTTCAGGGCTTCAAGCGCAATCGAAAAAGTGCAATCCTGCTGCTTGTAAAAAAAGTGCGAAGAAATGCAGTTCTTCTTTTTCTTCGATAGCTAACTTATTTAACCTGAATAGTACAGAAACAACCGAGACAATTGCTGATGCAATCACCGCTTGCTGTGCCAAAGCATTTGCTGGCAATCCTAATTGCACACCAGAGGAATGTGCAAAAATCTGTGCAGACAATCCAGATTGTGACCCAGCAGAATGTTCAAAAGCTTTTACTGCCTACCAAAATGCAAGTCCAGAGGTACGTGCTAAATTAGTCGCTACTTCTGTAGCGACAGCTAACACTTATGGTAGTGAAGTCTCTACGGATGCACCTGCTAAGAAAAATTGCAATCCTGCTAATTGTGCTAAGAGTTGTAAGAAGGGAAAACTTGGTGCTAAGAAAGCGAAAACCTCTAGTTTGTAGGTTTTAATTAGTAGAAAATATTTTTTTTGAGAGACAGCAATTTAAATATTGGTTTTCCAAAACCAATATTTAAATCGCTGTCTCTCAAAAAAACTCTACCCCACTACAAAAACTCACCGAACCTCCACCGCCTCCGCTTTCTTATTACCTAAATGGAACGAGTAAAATATGGAAATTCTTTTTGTCCTTACTTAGTAGCGTATTTAGACTATGGCAATCGCACGAAAACAATGTTAGAAAAAAAGGAGCTAAATTGAGGACTTTTTCTTTTATAAATTTTCACTATGGAATCGACCTTAATTCAAACGAGTTTACTAGAATACTTTAGCGAGATAAAAGATTTTCGTAGCCGCCATTTATGTCGGCATAATTTAATAGATATAATAGGAATAGCAATATTAGCGGTAATATGCGGAGCAGATGAGTGGACAGAGATAGAAGAATATGGAATAAGTAATGAATCATTTTTAAAAGACTACTTTGAATTACCAAACGGGATTCCTTCGCATGATACTTTTGGAAGAGTATTTAGTATGCTTAATCCAGCGGAATTTAGCGAGTGTTTTATATTGTGGGTCAAGAGTTTATGTTCAGTTTTCGGAAAAGACATAATTAATATAGATGGGAAAAAGATAAGGAATTCCTATGATACAGAAAGTGGAAAAGGAGCTATACATATGGTGAGTGCTTGGTCTACTGCTAATAATTTAGTACTAGGTCAGCTAAAAGTATCTGAGAAGTCCAACGAAATTACAGCAATACCCAAATTGCTAGATTTAGTAGAAGTAAAAGATAGTATAGTGACTATAGATGCCATGGGGACACAAAAAGAGATAGCTAAAAAGATAAGAGAAAAAGAAGCAGATTATGTATTAGCCTTAAAAGGCAATCAAGGAAATCTATTAAAAGAAGTAGAGCAATCTTTTGAGCAACTAGGGGCAAGTAAAAAAGCAGCTATAGATGTAGAACTCGATGTAGGACATGGACGGGTAGAACAGAGAAAGTGTTATGTAGTAGAAGCAGCGGACTGGCTAAGTCCTAAAGAGCATAATAAGTGGAAGGATTTAACAACAATTGTAAAAATAGAATCTTATACCTACTATAAGAATGGAAAGAAGGAGGGAAAAGAATCTACTGATAAGCGATTCTACATCAGTAGTTTAGACAAAGATGCAGAACGCTTAAATCATACGATCAGAAGGCATTGGGGAGTAGAGACAGAACTACACTGGATATTAGACGTAGCCTTTGCAGAGGACAAAAACAGAGTCCGAATGGGGCATGGAGATGAAAATTTATCCACTCTCAGGAGGATTGCCTTAAACAAATTAAAGAATGAGACCTCTGTTAAAAAAGGGGTCAAATGCAAAAGGAAAAAGGCAGGTTGGGATGATGAATATTTAATCAAAGTTCTTCTAACATAGTTTACGTGCGATTGCCATATATTTAGACGCCTTGAGCTTCTTACAAAAGAAGAATCTTTTAGTGGATGTAATTGCAAGAAAATAGCTATATTTGAAAGATGAAAAAACTACCAATCGGCTTACAAGGATTTAAAAATATCATAGAAAATGATTATTTGTATGTAGATAAAACTCGGCAAATTTTTGAGTTAATTAGCCAAGGGAGTCTCTATTTTTTATCTCGTCCGAGGCGTTTTGGTAAATCCTTATTACTTTCTACCATCAAAGAAATCTTTAAAGGGAATAAAGATTTATTTAAAGGATTATATATCGCAGAACAAACGGATTATGATTGGAAACAATACCCTGTTTTACAATTTAATTTTGCTAAGATAGAAACAGAACCAAGCCACTTACAAGACAGCCTCAAAAGACAAATAAAGCAGATTGGTCAAGAATTCAATACAAAAATTACTGCAAAAAACTTGATGGACCAAGTAGAACAATTAGTCAAAAAAATAGCAAAAAAAAAAGGGCCAGTAATTTTTCTTGTCGATGAATACGATAAACCTATTATAGATTTTTTGACCGAAAAGACAAAGGCAAATGCCAATCGAAAAATATTGAGAAAATTCTTTTCGCCTTTAAAGGATTTAGAAGAAAAAGGACATTTGCGATTTTTATTCGTTACAGGGGTATCCAAATTTTCTAAGGTCTCTATTTTTTCTGACTTAAATAATTTAACAGATTTAACCATTGCTCCTTTAGGTATAGATTTGGTCGGTATTACCCAAGAAGAACTACTAAATAATTTTAAGGAATATATTCAACATTCGGCAAAGGAATTAGTCATGCCAGAAACAAAATTATTAGCAGGCGTTAAGCTTTGGTATGATGGCTATTCTTATGACGGTAAGACCTTTTTATATAATCCATTCTCTTTACTAAATTTTTTCAGTAATAGTCGCTTCGGCAACTTTTGGTTTGCAACAGGCACCCCTACTTTTCTAGTCAATATCATAAGAGATAATCAAGTGGGCTTAAAGGAACTAGAAAGCAAAGAAGTACCAGAGACATTTTTCGATAAATTTACAATTAAACATTTAGATATTCACGGTTTATTATTTCAAACAGGCTACCTAACGATTAAAAGTACTTATCGAGAGGAATACGATCATTTCTACCAACTAGGCTATCCAAATGAAGAAGTTCGACGTTCTTTTGTGCATAATTTGCTAGAGGCTTTTACTTACCAATCAAGTACTATTGTCGGCAATGCTTTAATAAAAATGCAAAGAGCACTTGGGAAAGGGCAGGTCGAAGAATTTGTTAAACAATTAGAAATTTTATTATCAGATGTCTCCTATCACTTATTGCCAAAAAGCAAAAAACAGCCCACACCGAAAGATGAGGATAAGAATTTCGCTGCTTGGGAAGGCTACTTTCAAACGATAGTTTATTTAATTTGTGCTTTCTTGAATTTATCTGTTCAAACAGAAATTACAAAGCATAAAGGTCGATTGGATTTATTGGCAAGTACTACCGATTTTTTATACTTGATGGAATTTAAGTTAGATGAAACAGCGGAGAATGCGATTGCTCAAATTAAATCGAGGGAGTATGCTCATGCTTATAAAAATTCTCCTAAAAAAGTTGTGCTAGTGGGTATTAATTTTTCTAAAGAAGAACGAAATGTGGAGAGTTGGGTGGCTGAGGACTGGGTGGATAGGTAAGGGTTCATTCCTTATTTAATACTCTTCATGAATACATTATGCAACATCTAGATATGAATGGCCCTTTTAGTATTTCTATTTTCACTTTTGGAATTTCTATTTTAGAAATCCGTAATTTTGCTGCTAAGACTAGCAAAATAATTTATTAATGAACGAGCACTTGGACGCTACAGGCGATGACTTAACGCCCGAAGACCAGCACATAGAAAGAGCCTTACGACCCAAGCTACTAAAGACTTTTAGTGGCCAACCTAAAATAGTAGAAAATTTAGCCATATTTATAGAGGCCGCTAAACAGCGAGAGGAAGCCTTAGACCATGTATTGTTACATGGCCCTCCCGGTCTAGGAAAAACAACCCTTTCTCATATTATTGCCAATGAACTAGAGTCCACCATGAAAATGAGTTCTGGACCCGTTTTGGAAAAGCCCGGTGATTTGGCAGGATTATTAACAAATTTAGATACTGGAGATGTATTATTTATTGATGAAATACATCGGCTAAATAATGTAGTGGAAGAATACTTGTATTCTGCAATGGAAGATTATCGAATTGATATAATGATTGATAGTGGTCCAAATGCAAGAAGTATCCAAATTACCCTAAATCCTTTTACACTTATCGGTGCGACCACTCGAATGGGCTTATTAACGGCACCTATGCGTGCTCGTTTTGGGATTAATTGCCATCTAGATTATTATAACGTAGCCACTTTAATAAAAATCGTCAAGCGCTCAGCTGGCATCTTACAAGTGCCGATTACAGAAGATGGAGCTTCCGAAATAGCACGACGTAGTAGAGGTACACCTCGTATCGCCAATGCACTACTTCGTAGAATTAGAGATTTTGCCCAAATAAAAGGGAATGGTACAATTGATGTCACTATTGCCCAATATGGTCTAAATGCCTTAAATGTAGATGAAAGTGGGCTTGACGAAATGGACAATAAAATTTTGTCTACTATCATTACTAAATTTAAAGGAGGTCCCGTTGGTTTAACAACTATCTCCACAGCAGTTGGAGAGGAGGCGGGAACCATAGAGGAAGTTCATGAGCCTTTTCTTATTATGGAAGGTTTTATACAAAGAACCTCTAGAGGTAGGGAAGTAACTCAAAAAGCGTATGAACATTTAGGAATCGTACCGCCTTCCCAAGGTACATTGTTTTAGCTGGACTTAGCCATTGATCTCTAGTCTTTGGTACGCTTAAACTTGGCAGTAGGAATTAAACAAATACTTTCTTTACACTCGAATAAACTCGACTTTAGCCATTTCAAGCTGACCGATAGTGTGCAGACTTTCAACGTTTTCAAAACTTGGGCAGTCTAATCCGTTGATAACCAAAACTACCCAAGTCTCGGAGACTTTGAAAGTTTGGAAAATTATCATTAACGGTCAGTCTGCAATGGCTAAAGTCCACATAAACCTAAATAATTCCTTTCCAATAGCCCCTTTTTTCATTTTGATTCTCATTTCCTGTTACCGAATAGCAGAAATATGCTGTTTTTTTACTCCGCAAAAATGTCACGCTCCCCTATATAATAAGCTATATTTTTCAGTTAAATATTCAGTGCCAATAAACCAAGACGTAACCATTCAGCAATTAAAATATTTCCTTGTCAACAGTCAGAACACTTCGTTATCAGACTCTAAATAGCTTATGAAATGGTATTATTACCATTATAAATCTAACTGCTAAAAATGAAATGTTAGGACTTCAAACGACTATTAAATAGTTCCACAAAAATCTTATTTAATTCCGTCACAGTTTTATATTGTTTTTTTTAGTATAAATTTTAATTTACCATTTAATAGCTTATTTTTGTTTGACTTATAAGAGCAGATCGTAAATACTCAATGATGAATTAGAAATAATAAATGATGAATTTATTAGACGCTACCTTATACCTTTTTACGTCTTATTAGGTATTCATTATTTCTCATTTATCATTCATTATTGAGTACTTACAGCAGATCATTCTCTATTATGAATGATATAACCTGCCCACTAACACGCTTATGAAAGCCTCTCGCTTATTCGAAGACCATTTAAGTAATATACACACTCACATCTCAAATTACTAGAGCGTATTGTTCTTAGAATATACGCTGTACTACCGCCTATATAAATTCTATATAAATTAAGTAGAAATGTTTATCTGCGCATTTGTTTACGTTGTTTACTCGCCATGCTTGTAAACAAACAGTTTCAACAAATAAACAGCTTAAACTAATCATTTATCCCCCTCTTATTTTCGTAGTTCCCCCTACAAAAAACATACACAAAAGGCGTTCATAATAATTAGTGATTGG
>ENA-ORXT01003250-ORXT01003250.1-marine-metagenome-genome-assembly--contig:-NODE-3250-length-18214-cov-7.751888_pt1 | contig 18214 bp, 11 predicted proteins | sample MGYA00237868_ERZ511482 | MGnify/ENA metagenome assembly ERZ511482 | reverse complement strand
TTTTCCTTTTTGCACAAATTATTTATTGGGATCCAGATAATTTCACCCCTACCTTTTTTTGGAAAAATTTAGAGACTGGTCTAGATCGTTTCGGTAAATCATTTACCCCAAATCAACTTAATAGACTTAGTTGGCGAATCCTGAATTGTTTGGAAGATCCCGATTATTCTGGCAAAAAAATACATAATCGGAGACAAAATAAATTAGCAAAGGCTTATCCTCAAATGTTAGCACTAAAATACTGGCAAATTATTGATGGTATTTCGACACCTGATTTGGAAATACAAGCATCTGTACTAGATGTTTTTAGTTATCCTAATTTTCAACTTGGCAGTCATTTAGCTACAGATAAATGGGAGCTTTTTCTAAAGACACTGTACCCTGATTCTAGCTTAATATCAATGATTTTGGGAAGAGAAGATAGTTTCCTTTTTGGTGGTGGTTTTGATAGGAATGCTATTGAAAATGACATGACTATAATGTATGGTAAACTATTAAACAAAACACAAACTGCGTTAGTAGACGCTACGACCAAAAATGAAGTACATTTAAAAAATAGAGTCGTGCTAGATTTATTCAAATTGACGCATCAAACGATGAATAAATTTGAAAAAGATAGAGACAGCGTTTTAAATGAAGAAACGAAAACAGCTTTTTTTAAGGCTTATCATCGAATGATTGTCTTTTTTGAAGAGGACCAGCCTGATTCCGAATACTTGCAAGATTATCAATTATTGGAAAATGCGCCTAAAATAAATCAATTGGTGAAGGTGATTAAAGGCTATGACAAAATAGCCGTCAGGGACTTGTTCCGAGCGCATATTGCCGCAGGAGAAAGCAACCTTATTCATCAAGCATTAATGGATGAATTGAGGTACGGAGATGCTATAGATAACGGGCGACCCACAGCCCTCCTTTATTTACAAATATTAATGGAGGAACCAAAACCAGACTTGGCAACTATTGTCGAGCATTTTGGGACACTATATGTTCTAAGGTTGAGATTGCCTTATGTCCCCCACTTTCCAGATTCTAATTATTTTCATATTTTAGAAACACTTGTAAAAGAAAAACCAAGCCCTACTCATATTTTGACTATCCTTACGCTGACAGAGGTGTATATGCCTTACTTAACTAGAGAAGTAGAACCGTTTTATTATAATATGGCGGAAAAACTACTTAGTTATTTTATTAAAGCAAAAAAGAAATACCCTAAATTTGACTTTAAGCCAAAAGTCATACAAGAATTACAGAAATTTGTAAAAAAAGCAGTCGTCCAGCGAACTTTAAAAAAATTGGGAACGACCTTAGCAAATGCTGACAAGGTATTTCCTTAACTGGACTTTAGCCATTGGTCTTTAGTCTTTGGTACGCTTAGTACTTGGTAGTAGGAATTAGCTAAATACTTTCTTTATACTCGAATAAAAAAGACGAGGGTAAACTAAGTTTACGATAACACCCTAGCACTTGGTAGGCTGTCACTAAATACTAAAGGCCAATGGCTAAAGTCCAACTTAACTATTATTCAATTTGGACTTTAGCCATTGGTCTTTAGTCTTTGGTACGCTAATTCCTACTGCCAAGCATAAGCGTACCAAAGACTAAAGACCAATGGCTAAAGACCAATCAATAAACGCTAGAAAATATGCCAGCTCATTCTCCTTATGAAATATTGGACTTACCCAAAAATGCAAGCACTAGAGATATAAAAAGACGGTATAAAGATTTAGTACGAACCTTTAATCCGGAGCATCAGCCAGAGCGGTTTATGGAAATTAGAGCGGCTTATGATATGCTCCTGAGTGCAGAAATGAATGCAGAAGAAACTTTTGCCATTTATAAAAAACCTTTGGAATTTTTACAGCAATCATCAGAAGAGAAAGGATCGGCTAGTATTAATAAACATTTATTAAGCGTATTATTTGAAACGCCTTATGATACAGATGCAGCCTTAGAAAAGCTATTTAAACAAAAATGACAAAAGAAGCACTAAAAGCATATATTTCCGAAGCCGTTGACGCTTTAGACCCTAATGATTTGGAATTATTATTTCCACCTAATAATCAACCAGACTTGTACGCTGTTGTAGAGGAATTAACGGGTTTAAAGGGATCATTTAATAAACTTTCTGGTTCTACTTTAAAGCTAAACCACGAAATTCATAGTTTAGTAGCACAAGTGGATTCCCAACAACAGCATCAAGCGCAATTCCTACTTGGGCTAAAAAAGGAAGAAGAGGTAAGGATGGCCAAGGAAGCGGAAGTATTAGATGCCGACTTAAAAGAGCTACTTCTTAAAGTATTGGAGATGGATGAAGTCCTCCAATTAGCCGCAATTAGCTACCAAGAACTACCCGTACCGACTTGGCTAAGCCTTAATCAATTTAAGCCAAAACTAGCTGCTTGGCAAAAAGGATTTGATATTACTTTGAATAGATGGGAAAAATTATTACAAAGCACAAATCTGTATCAAACAGGCTTGAAAGGAGAAGTATTTAATCCAGAATTACACGAAGCAGTAGCTGTCAAGCATCAAAATGAGTTAGCAGATAATATTATTTTAGAAACCGAACAAGTTGGCTTTTTATATAAAGGGAAAGTCCTAAAATTAGCTAAAGTAGTTGTTAATAAAGTAAAGATAATTAAAGTTGAAACGCCTATTTCTGAGGTGACACCGACTACGGAAAGTGTCCTTCAAGAAGTCGTTGAGACAACGGATAATCAACCAATAAGTGAGGAAAAACAAAAAACTAATAATAAAAACGCTAAACAAAAACGAAAACCAAAGCGAAAAAAAGGAAGAGGTGGCAGAAGAAAAAAGAGGAAGCGGAAACGAAGTTAAATTCTGGAGAACAGAGAACAGAGAGCAGAGAGCAGAGAAGTGGGAAAAGAGATGAATCTCGTTTATATTTAATGAAATTTTGTTATTTTTGGCTACCCACGTAAAGTTGGACAAAAAAGGTAATTCCTTACCTAAAAAACATAGGAGTACCTGTTTAATGTTATACAGTTTTTTATCAAAAGCCCTTGTAACTAAAGGCTTTTGTCTTGAAATACAGAATTTTTTGTATGAAATTCCGTATTTCAAGACTGTCCAACCTTACGTGGGTAGCCTTATTTTTAAACGAAATCTATCTCTTTTCTCTGCTCTCGCTTCTCTATTCTAAAAAAATACGAAACAAACTATTGAGAAAACATAACACAAAATCCATATAAAATGCAAAGTCCAATTGTAGGAATTGATTTGGGAACAACGAACTCTGTTGTTTCGATTTTAGAAGATAAACTGCCTAAAACGCTATTAGTTGATGGTCAAAAGTTATTGCCATCGGTTGTTTGTCTAACCACGGAAGGTATGTTAGTAGGTAAAGTAGCTAAAAATATGGCTATTTTAGAACCCGAAAATACCGTTGCTTCTATCAAGCGTAAAATGGGGCAAGATATAGAAATACCCATTGGTAATCGGTCTATGCGCCCAGAGGAAATATCAGCAGTCATTTTACAAAAAATAAGACAGGCGGTTATTGACCACTACCAATTAGCTGATGATGCCATCGTTAAAGCAGTTATTACCGTACCTGCCTATTTTACAGAAGAGCAAAGAGCAGCGACTAAGCAGGCCGCAGAATTGGCGAAACTTCAGGTGGAACGAATTATTAATGAACCAACAGCTGCTGCTTTAGCTTATGGTATGTCTCATTTGGAGGAAACCATCTTAGCTATTTACGATTTGGGTGGTGGAACTTTTGATATTTCTATTATTGAAAGTGATGCAGGTTTAGTAGAAGTAAGAGCTACGACGGGAAATAACCAATTAGGAGGAGATGATTTTGATGCCTTATTGACCGCAAAAATTTGGAAAGATTTTCTAGCGACCAATAATCTAGGTGATGTAGCCGCATCAAGAAAAGAACAGGCAAGATTGACTAGAATAGCCGAGCAAACAAAAATTAAATTGTCTTCCTCCGAAAGCGTAGACATTGAGGAAAGTTTTTTCTTTAAAGTGAATGATACCAATTATCATTTAGAACAAACGATTACTAGAAAGGACTTCGAGGCTTTAATTCACGATAAAGTAGCGGAAACGGTAACTCATTTAGAAAAAGCGATAGACGAAGCAGATTTGACAAAAGCAGACTTAGCAGGCATTATTTTAGTAGGAGGGTCTAGCAGAATTCCATTAGTGAGTCAACTGATAGAAGCGAAACTTAAAATGCAACCTGTGTTGATTGATTTACCCGATGAAGCAGTAGCACACGGAGCGACGATTCAAGGGGCTATCATCAATAAATTGGATATAGATACGGTTTTAGTAGATATTACGCCGCACTCTCTAGGAGTTGCAGTAGCAGATGACGTAACCTATTCTATAGAAAATATGATGGAGCTAATGAAAAGAAGAGAAGCGATAGATGCAGGAGAAGCAAAAGAAGAAGATTTTCCAAGTGATTTAGGGGCGGCAGTGATTATTGGCAAGAATTCACCCATTCCTATTAAAAAATCTAGATTTTTCTCTGCTTCCGCTCCATTTCAAAAGAAATATTTAATAGAAGTTTTTCAAGGAGAAGGAGAGCGATTCAGTGAAAATAGAATTATTGGAGAAGCTCAATTAGAAGACAAAGACCCTATAGAAGATGGAAAAGTAGAAGTAATTTTTGAATTAGATATTAATGGGCTACTTAAATTAACAGCGATTGAAACCAATTCTAAAGCGGAAGTAGAAGCCGTATTCCAGTCCAGTAAGGGCAAAAAAATAAGAAAGAGTCAGTTAAAAGAAGTGGAAATTTTGTCTACCGAAGTGACCGAAAATGCCTTAATAAAACGAGCAGAAGCCCTCTTAGCATTACCAACTACTGACGACGAAGATAAAGGAGAATTGCAAACATTGGTTGATGCTTATAGAACTGCAGAAGCGAACGAAGCGGTAGACGACTTAGCTAGATTGGAAGATGAAATTTTAGATTTACTCTATTACTTAGAAAAAGAAGAAGCTTAACATGACAATTAAAATTAAATGCCCTGTCTGCAAGGCTGGGAATACGTTAACTGTTGAAAAAAAGTCGTGCCGTCGATGTGAGGAAGATTTAAGTTTACTCTACCAGATAAAGGGCTATTCCTATAAATATCGCTTGTATTTATTGCAAATTTTAAACAATAAGCACAATCATCAGCGGCAACAGATCGCTAATCAAGCTCGATTCTTGAAGCAATGAATAAGGAATTTTAAATTGGATAGATTTTTTTAGAGGGAGTGAATTTGATTTGTTTTTTTGCAAAAAAACAAATCAAATTCACTCCCTCTAAAGAGGATTTCTGCCAAATATACTTTTTACTCACTCTTTTAAGTAAAGAAAAGAGTTGGAAAATTTCTCTTTACCCCCTAACTTATTATCTCCAATATCGAATATTCTAAAAATCCATTTTTAATCGTAAATTTACTCTTCTGGAAGTCAAGAAATTGGGTATAGCGTACTGCTGTCTGAAAACGGTTTTAATCCAAGTATTAGAGGCGACATTGGATACCGCCATTAAATTAAAAATCTCTAAACTTAGCCATGTTGACTCCGTAAAAGATAACCAACCCTTTGGTTTTTTTGCTCTTCGTTTGGCATCCCACAAAGACAAGGCAAAGCCAATATCTACCCGATGATAAGGTCGAAATCTATAAGTATTTCTAAAGACGGTATTGTTATCTTTTAAGCCATAAGGCAAACCTGTTCCTACCGTAAAATTAAGGTACATTTTAAAATTCTCTCTCCCTGGCAAGTAATCTTGGAAAAATGTAGATAGGGTTAAAAACTGGTCAGTAGGTCTTGGAACGCTGCTAACGTTGGTGCCTTCTGTATCGCCTATTTCTCGCACGATATGCTGCACACCATCTAAACTTTCTCTGGCCCGAAGGAGTGATAGATTGACCCAAGATTCTGCCCCAGGTACAAATTCTCCGTTTATCCGCATATCTAAACCTGCTACATAGCCACTTGCATCATTTTCACCAGAATATCGAATCCGTACATTGTCTACATCATAAGATACAACATCCCATAATCGCTTATAATAAGCCTCTGCTATAAGACGAAACTTCTTTTTAGAAACTCGTTTCATTAAAAAGTCTCTGGTAAATCCACCTAGAATATGTAGTGATTTTTGAGCTAATAAGCCTTCATTGATAGTACCATCTAAGCGTCTTAATTCTCGATAAAAGGGAGGTTGATAATATAAACCTGCAGCTAAACGATAAGAAATATCTTTTGCGTTTTCGCCTAATGGCTTATACAGCAATTGTACTCTAGGCGTTATAAAAAACTCTTTATTCAAATCCCAATAAGCAGTTCTTAAGCCTGCCGTAATTTGTAATTCTCTTTTATCTTCGTCTCTTACGGTAAAGGTATTTTGTACAAAACCCTCTACCCTATTAGAAGATAAATTATTGGTTGTTTTTAAAACATTAACTAACTCAACACTATTAGGCGTGTATGGTAGCGAATAGCCTGCAGAGTCTAGTCGTTCCCACTCATTAATTTTATCATTGATTTCTTCTCGTTGATATTTGAGGCCCCATTGTACAAAATGACTGGCTGTTTTGGAAGGATCTTCTTTTGCCAATTGAATTTCCAATAAACTATTCCCACTAAAATGAATGAGTACACTTGTTAACAAACCTCCTATCAATGCGCCTTTCCACAAATAATTTTTTAATAAAGGGGTACTAAAAATAGGCAACTTGACCATGCATAGCATCAGTAGAATCCATGCGGTGCTGTGCAATAAATAAGTCAAGGCAAAGGCTATTGCATTTGTAAAAAACGTCAGTTGGGTAATGTCTTTCATATTCTGATTTTTTAAATATTCTTATCTATTTATCAATTATTTTCGCTTTGAGAATTCAAAATTTTTAGTATTTCCAATACTAGACTTTCTTTTCTTTTTTCATTGAAAAAAAAGAAACAAAAATTCTAGTCAAAAAAAACTCCTCCGTCAAACAGTTTTTTGACAGGCAGCCGCCACCAGTTCTAACTTGTTCTTAGATGCTGAGCTCATTGCTATAATAAAATTCTGATTTTCAATTATTTACACTTATAATTAAATTAATGTTCAGTAGAATAAGAAAATCTTACATTAATTGATTTTATGGTATCGGATAAGTCTGTTTGACTCTTCATATTAGCCGTCTAAGCTACGGTTTTTGCGTTTAATCGTGTCTTGGATAAACTAACCCAATTTGCCCTCTAACCTCATCCAAAAGTTCCATCAAATCCAAACTGAATTGATGTGGAACTAAATCACTTTCTTTCTTACCTTCTTGCAAACAGCGCATTACCTCGGCCGCTTCATATTTATAGCCAATCGCATGTTGTGGCATTTGGTAAACCGTCTTTTTTGATCCATCATACTCCAATACAGAAATATGCGGAACAGGTTCGTGAAAACGGGTAGGAATATGAATATGTCCTTTTGTACCGTAGAGATAAGCTTCTGTTGGGGTTTGATTACGTAGGGTGGAATGCGCTTGCGCCATTTTGCCTCCTGCATATTTCAAGGTTACGCTCAACTCTTCGTCCACCTTGGTAGCGCCTAGTATTGCACTTGCACTAATGCTTTCTGGTTTTCCTAAAAAAGTCTGTGCAAATAACAAAGGATAAATTCCTATATCTAATAAAGAACCTCCTCCTAGCTGCGGGTCAAATAAGCGGCTTTTAGGGTCAAAAGTTGCCTTAAAACCAAAGTCCGCTTTTATAGATTGTAGCTCTCCTATCACTCCACTAGCAACCAATGCCTTTGTCTTTTTAATATGTGGTATAAATAGTGTCCACAAAGCTTCCATTAGGAAGGTATTACTCGCTTTCGCTTTGGCTACCATTAAAGCCACTTCTTTAGAATTGATGGCGAATGGTTTTTCGCATAAAACTGCTACCCCATTGTCCAATGCAAGTAAGGTATTTGCACAATGGAATACATGGGGTGTTGCAATATAGACGGCTTCTACCTTGGGATCTGACAATAGTTTTTCATAAGAACCATAGCTCTTTGCGAACCCAAATTCCTTTGCAAAAGCTTTGGCTTTTTTGCTAGTTCTAGAACCCACTGCATATAAATTAGCATTGGGAAGGGTTTGTAAATCGGTTGCGAATTTTTTGGCGATTTTGCCAGGGCCTAGAATTGCCCAGTTTGTTTTTTTCATGGTGTTTTATTTAAGCTGACTTTCAAAGTTTTCAAAACTTGGGTAGTCTTTTCTTCTCTAAACGAAAACCAAGACTACCCAAGTTTTGAAAACTTTGAAAGTCAGCTTAATTCTACTGTTTACAGATTCAATTCTCTACGCAAAGTCTTCGCTCGTTTATCTGCACCATCATGGCTCCACCCTGGCGCGTAAAAGATATATTTTAATTTATCTGACCAAGAAGTAGCTCTTTTCATATCTCGCCAAATCGCTCCATATTCATGACTGGCCACAAAGGCTGGATTATAGGAATCTATGTTCTCTGTTAATCCATAAATCGGTTTTTCCAAATCTTGTTCTTCTGAAAAAGTACCAAAAAGTCGATCCCATATAATTAACACTCCTGCATGATTGCAATCCAAATAGCGAATATTAGAGGCATGATGTACTCGGTGATGAGAAGGCGTATTAAAGATAAATTCTATAGGTTTTGGCAATTTATAAACTAGCTCGGTATGTACAAAGAATTGATACAATAAATTCAGAGAAATCATCATAAATATCATTAATGGATCAAATCCTAAGAGCGGTATCCATAACCAAAACAAGTATTTATGAATCCGTTCTCCGACACCTTGCCGCAGTGCTGTACCTAAATTGAGCTGCATAGAGGAATGATGCGGCACATGGCCTGCCCAAAATAAACGTACCTCATGGTTCATCCGATGGAACCAATAGTAAGCAAAATCATCTAGAAAAAAGAGCATTACCCATGCCCACCATTGCCGCTGCACTATGTCTTGCAATGGGCTTAATTCATGTAAAATCATAAATACGCCAAAGGCAATTAGCTTGGGAATGAATTCTACTATAGCCGTTATGACAGCAAGAGAAAGGGATACCAAGGTATCTTTTTTATCGGTATAGTATTTTTTGTCGATAAACATTTCTATGACTATTAGTAATAGGAAAATAGGAAATGCTATGACTAATAATTGGTCTTTGGCGAGTTCTTCTATGTAGTGTTGGAAATTCATAAGGTATAAATTATTCAGCAGAATTAACTAAACAAAGATACTCATTATTCCCAAATACAATAAAAAAATATGTCGTATTTGCATTGTTAAATAATTTTCAATTGTATACCTTTACCTTAAATCTAAAACGCAAACATACTATGTCCAAAAAAGAAGAGGACCACTTTGTCCACCATCCTGATGATAAATTATTTGGTGAGGTACTTCGAGATCCCGCTAATGCTAAAGCTTATCTACAGCATTTTTATCCAGCTATTTCCAAACAAATAGACTTGGAAACCTTGACTTTAGAATCTGACAGTTTCTTGAGTTCTCAATTTGAGTTATTTAAAGCCGATATTATCTATCGTTGCAGATGGAAGGATAGTGAGGAATCACTTTATTTTTCGCTTATCTGGGAACATAAATTACAACCAGAAACCTATGTCTCCATTCAGATAGGCTTATATATTTTCCTTGCCATGCACAAAATGGTGCAAGAAAAAGGGAGACCATTGGAACCTATTTTGCCGCTATTATTTTATAATGGCAAACGCAATTGGCAAGCTAAAACTATCCATCAATTATTTCAAAAGAAAGCCTATTTTGATTTTTTTAAACCTTTTCTGCCCAATTTTTCGTTTTTATTCCAAAATATTACGCTTATTCCCACAGAAAAAATATTGGCGATAGAAATAGCGTTCTTTAGAAGTGCCTTATTAGCAATGGCCAATCGAAATAATCGCGATTTGTTTATTCAGCATTTAAATGTTATATTTGATGTAGAGGATGACCACCAATTTAACTTAATTTTTATCTATTTTGTAGCTATCATGGATAGTCCTCCAGAAGAATTAAAACAGATAGTTAATAAGAATTTAAAAACCAATCAAGATAAATTCATGAGTTCTTTAGAAATGTTATTAAAGGAAGGTGAGGAAATTGGTGACAAAAAAAGGGAAGCCTATGACTCTATAGTTATCCTTCTAAAAATAATAGAAGAATTTCCTAAATTATCTATCACTAAAACAGTTCGGATTACGGAAGTGAAAAAAGAACTAGTTTTTGCATTAAAAAAAGCCATTGCTACTAAAAATAAAACGATTATTCAACAGATAATAAAGAATCAATTTCTTCCGAATATTGAACTTTCAAAAAAAGAACAAGCAAAAATCAATAAATTAGTCTATACTCTTTTGAAAAAAACATAAATGTCTGGAATAGATAGTTTTTTTATTCGAGTGTGAAGTAAGGATTTAGCTAATTCCTTCTGCCAAGCATAAGCGTACCAAAGACTAAACAAGCTGACCGTGAATAGCCAAGATCTGCCAGATTTTAAAAATCTGGCAGATCTAAGTGACGCAAAATCAGTCATCTAAAAAAGTGAATTTCCGAAATTTTGAATTAGCGGTCAGCCTGTAAAGACCAATAGCTAAAATCCAGCTTATCATATTGATAAAGAAATAAGGAAATAGTATCTTTCCGTTTCTTTAACAGCGAGTATTTTTACTCGCTTTTTTTAGGTCTGCTTCTCTCATTTTAAACTCGCTTATACATGACAAAAGGCAAAATACTCTTTACCAACCCAGGCATTCATCCTTATTTAGCGGAACAGTTACAAAAACAGGGTTTCGATTGTAAATTTGATTATACGACACCTAAAGAGGAACTGATTTTGTCTGACTATATTGGAGTCGTAATGAAGAGTCGTTTTAATGCAGATAAGGCATTTTTTGAAAAAGCTCCTAATTTAAAATTCCTAGCAAGAGTCGGTGTAGGCTATGAACATATAGACATGGACTATGCTAAACAAATTGGTATACCCGTTTTATTATCGCCTGAAGGCAGTATGGATGCCGTAGGCGAACATGCCATTGGAATGATTTTATCCTTGTTCAATCATTTAAATAGAGGCGATAGACAAATTCGACAGGGACAATGGATTCGGGAGGCGAATCGAGGGGTGGAATTAAAAGGAAAAACGGTCGGTATTATTGGCTATGGAAATATGGGTCAATCCTTAGCTGAAAAGCTAAGTGGTTTTGAGGTTAATGCTATCGCCTATGATAAATATAGAACGAATTATGGGGATCAATATGCAATAGCGGTTTCTTTAAAAACTTTGTTTGAAGAAAGTGATTTAATTAGTATTCATATTTACTATGATGAAGCGAATCACTACTTTATTAACCAAGATTTTTTAGCGCAGTTTAAAAAACCCATTTATGTAATTAATACGGCTAGAGGATTGGTTTTGAATACCGCTGATTTGGTGAGTGCTATGGAATCAGGCAAGGTACTGGGGGCTGGCTTGGATGTAATAGAATATGAAAAACAGTCTTTTGAATCTTTTACTGCCGAACATTTACCTGCCCCTTATCACTATTTAATCAATTCTGATCAAGTCATTTTATCGCCGCATATTGCGGGTTGGACACAAGAGTCTAAGTTGGGTCATGCGAAGACTTTGGTACGAAAGATTACTAATCTAATGAATTGAGAATGGATCTTTTTTCTAGAGGGAGTAAATTTGATTTTTTTATAAAAAAATCAAATTTACTCCCTCTAGAAAAACTACCTGCCATTCCGCACACTTGCGGAATTTACCTGCTCTTTTGAATAGAAGAAAACTAGACTTTCCTAGCGTCTTAATATAGAACTTATTTCTTCATAGTTACTAACTCATTTTTATCCAGTTCTCGGTAATGTTCCAATAAGGATCGACTATCTGTCTCCTCACAAGGCTGCCCCATCTTTTCCAATAAATTAATAGCCGCTTCCGCCACTTCTCTATTCTCATAATAACCATCTCTAGCAAAATGGGCAAACTTCATTAATTTAAAAGCGTCGAACCATAAAAAGAAGCGCTGCTTAAACGCATTAAGACTAGAAGTATTATTTTTTATTTCAGTTAATTTTTCGGAGAAATCATGCAAGTCTAGAAAAGTGGTGAGACAAGCAGAAAGCGGTAAATTATTCCAATCTGAATGGGGTTCATAGAGTTCTTCAATCTTTGTAAAAAGTACTTTTATATCTTCGAATGTCTGTGGACTATAAGTTTGATAGGGGGTTTTATCCTGCAGTATCTCCCCGACTGCCTTACCGGTTCCAAAGGGCACCCTATCGGAAATACGTGGCGAAGGAATAACCGTAGTATTCGTTAAAGCATTCAATTTCCCAATCCGAATAAACTTATGTAGAAAATAGAAATCTTCTCCCGCCTTTCGTCGATTCATACCGCCTTGTTTTTGATAATAATCAGACCGAACTGCCATACTAGAACCAATGGTTTGAAAGGCATAAGGCGCACTTGCCCATTTTTGCGCATTGATAAAGTAGCGCAAATGCAATTCATAAGCAGCAATAGATTGATAGACCTTAGGGTCAAAATCTGCCCCATCTAAGGGATGTTCGAAGTGTATGGAACAGGCAGCAATTTTTGTGTATCTTCGGAAATGGTCTTCTATGGCGACTAGATAATTGGTCTGACAAAGGCTGTCTGCATCAAAGCAAACAATAATGCCTCTTTTCTTTTTAATTTTTTCAAAGCGGTAACAGGCTTCATCCATCCCTATTTTTCGGGCTAAACCGACCCCCGCAAATTTGGTGGGCAAATCGCCTTGATATAATATGCGAAACTGCATACGCAAAGTGCTATTTTGCTTACTCCATTTGACTGCTTGCTCGTATATCTTTTGATTACTTGCTTTAGTATTGGCAGAGTCCATCTCTCCATCATTAATAATTACCAATACCTCTATATCACAAATTGGTAAATTACATCGCTTTAGAGACATTAGACTTAATAATAAGAAAGGTTCCTTGTAGGCAGGTATAACGATTATTATACCTAGGTTCTTAGATACCTTTTTGTATAAAAACGGGGGATATAATGCTCTTTGTTGTAAATATGGTGTCAATTTATTACTGTATTTTTGTAAAAATTCTAAAAATGAAAAACATCCTGCAAAACTAATTGAATATTTGCATATAGCCATTCAAAAAAAAAGAGGAAACATAAGGTACAATTAGCGAGTTACGAACTTAGAAGAACAACAAGGCTATTATAATACTTTAGACTATTTCCATTTGTTAAACGTCCCAATTGAAGCCAATACTTTGAAACTAGTAGATAGTTACTCTTGCGTTTATTCTCTAACTAGTACAGAAGTCCCCTATGTGACATACATTCCTTTGGAAAATAAGCAGCGAAACCCTAATTTTATCGTGGTAGATGGCTTATCAGGTGTTGGAGGGAAAGGCGCAATGGCTTATGGACGAATTGCTGCTAACTTATTATTGAATAAAACGGAAGAGGAGAAAATGTATCTATTCAACTGACCGTTTACTTACTGAATTAACTCAAATTACAACATAGAACTAATAAAACTTTCTGTTACATGAAAAAAAATTATTTACCACTCCTTATATCTGTATTGTTAAGCGGATATAGTTTTGGACAAGAAGTTGTTCAAAAACAGAATATGCTGATTACAAAAATCACGGCTACTTGGTGTCCCAATTGCGGTACAAGTGCATGGGATAATAAGAAAGAAATTATTGCCAACTATCCAGATGCGGTCTTTTTGACGACCCACATAAGTACCAGCAGTAAATTGTATTCCTCTACGGCTAGAGATTATGCCCGAAATTTACCAAGTGCGGTTGGTCAGCCTATTTTCTACATCAATAGAGACAGATATAATACAGGTGGTATTCTTAATGCTACGGAAACAGCACAGCAAACTATACAGGGGGAATCCCCATTAGCGAATGCGGGTTTAGAAATGAAGATGGAAGAACAAGTATTAAATGTAAAGGCTAGGGTTCAATTTTTTGAGCCAGCAAATGGGGAATTTTATCTTTCCCTTTTTGTTATCGAGGATAAAGTAATGGAAACACAAGCTAGTAGAGGTAGTGGCTTAGTAGAACACTCTAAGGTTTTGCGAGGTAGAGTTACGTCTTCTGCCTTTGGCGTTTTAATTGCAGATGGTAGCATCAATGCAAATGAAACCTTCGATTTCCGTATCAACAGACAAATTCCTGAAGAATGGAATCAAGAAAATCTAGAAGTAGCTGCAATTATCTGGCAAAAAAATGGGGATATTTACGAGTTTGTAAATACACAAGCGATTAGTGATTTTTCTGTTTTTACATCGGTTAATGAATTAGAAACAGCAGGCGTTGAATTAACAGTAAATCCGACTTTATTAAATACGCAATCTACGGTAGCTATCTCTTTACCAAGTGCGCAGAAAGATATTTCTCTTCAGCTAATCAATACGAATGGTCAGTTGGTCACTCAGCTATTTCGTGGTGATTTAAGCGGTGGTTTGCACCATTTTCCATTAACGAAACCTGCTGCTTTAGCTGCTGGTATTTATTTAGTTAGATTAGTGAAAGACGGGCATTCTATTACTGAAAAAATAGTTGTGAAATAGATAGAAATTAGAAATTCAAATTCAACGTAGGACGTTCATTAGATGGGTTAATACGGTTAGTAAACGTCCTACGTTGAACTTAAATTTCTACTTCCTTCATATAACCCGCACTTGACTAAACCCACTCCCCGTTTTTTGAATTTGAATCTGCGTAGCAATCCGTTCTTTCAACTCTTTAATGTGTGAAATAACCCCAATTGTTTTACCACTAGCTTGTAAATTTTCGAGTGTACAAATCGCTAAATCGAGAGCGGATTCATCTAAAGTTCCGAAGCCTTCATCAATAAATAAAGATTGGATTTGGGTATTTCTGCCAGCCAAATCAGAGAGTCCTAAGGCTAGAGACAAACTGACTAGAAAACTTTCTCCACCCGATAAAGTATTGATAGAACGAATATTATCTGCTTGGTAGGTATCAATGATTTGTAACTCCAAATCTTTATCGGCAGGTTTATTGAGTAAATACCGACCATTGAGTTGAATGAGATGTCTATTGGCTAGTTCGCTTAATTTTTTCAAGGTCAGACCTTGTGCAAATACCCGAAATTTTTTCCCATCTCTGGCACCAATTAAATCCTGTAATTTGGTCCAACGGTTAAATTCCTTTTTTTGCAAGTCTATCTTTTGTAATAAATTTTTTCCAGTTGCCTTTCGTTGCTCATTTTCTTCCAACTGTTGCTTATATCGCCCAATTTGCTGCAATAATTCTTGGTATTGCGCATCTAAATTATGTAATCGAGCAGAGAGGACCTCAACTGTTTCTTTTGTTAGTTGCTTTTTAATGGTTGTATCCAATGTTTTTTGGATGCTTGATAGTTGTTGTTCTTGTGCAGCCAGACGTTTTTGAAGTTGCTCTTTTCGTTGCTCCAATTGTTCGACCGTTTCTGCTGCTAAAAAAGCGGTTTTGATAGCGGCTAGACTAGCAAAACCATGTTTGGTGATTTCTAGAAGCAAACTTTCTTGAATAGTAGATAGTTGTTTTGTGTTTTTCTGTGTGTCCGTAATATTGGCAGCGAGACTTGTCTGTGCCGTTTTTAATTGAATTTCTGCTTCTTGTAATTGTTCCCCTAAAGTTAGTACTTGTTCATCCAATTGGTTGAGGCGTAGTACTAACACTTCTTTTTCTTGTTGTGGGTCTTTATCCCCAAACAGTTCTTTTCTTTTGCTAGCTAAACTATCAAAGTTTTTCTGAGTGGAGACTAACTGTTTTTGCTGCTTTTGGAATTTTTTATCTACTTCGTTTAATTGTATGGTGAGTTGCTCATACTTTTGTTGGGTGAGCGCTAAGGTTTGTTGTTGTTGAACTAATTTTTCTTTACTGGTAAAATATTGCTTTTGTTTAGCTTCTAAAGCTGTTAATGCTTTTCCAAAACTAATGCTGTCCAAAGAATAATTGTATTGTTGCAATTTTTCGCTGACCAGCACTTTTAATTGCGCTATTTTTTGCGTACTAAAACTGAGCGTTTGCAGGATATTCTGTTGCTGCCCTTCCAAATTAGACTTCAATATTTGAGCTTGTTTGAAGGCTTCTTCCTGTTCTTTTTGTTTCGCTTGTTGCGCAAATTTTCGTTCATTATACGCTAGGATAGCAGTACGCAATTGCCTTTTCGCTAATAAGGTTTGCTCAATCTGCAAAGATTTTTGTCGTAAGATACTTCCTTTCGTTGCGTAGGCACTTACATCGTTTAACTCAGGCGCAATTAAAGCGATTTTTGCTTCTTGTTGTTGTAGTTGTTTTAAAATAACATCTTTTTTGCCTTCTAAGTTTTGGTCTCTTTCTCCGATGTATTGTTGAATTTTTGACCGAATGTCACTTTGACTAAGCAGTAAACGTTGACATTCTTTTTGTACTTGAGTTAGTAGTTTTTCCGCTTGTTCCAATTCTTCTTTAGTCTCATTGATATAAGGCTTATAGGTAGTTAAAGTACGGAAAGGGTGCGTTTCTGAAAGACAGAGCGGACATTTTTCCCCTTCTTGGAGGTTGGATCGCTCTCGTTCGTAATTCGCAAATAACTGCTCTCGTTCGTGCATCTGTAATTTATACGTATAGCGATGTTCGAGTTGTTCTTTGGTTTCTAAGGCAGAGAGTAATCGCCGTTCTACCACACTTTGTTTATTTGCTAAACTATCAATTTCTTCTTCATAAACCCCCAACTCTTGAATGAGTATTTGATAGGCTTCATTGAGTTCAATTAAGGATCGAAAATACTTTTCTTGTTGCTCTAATGCTTCAATTTCTTGATATAATGCCGTTAATAATTGATTGGCATTTTCTACTTTATATGCCGCCAATTGCGCTACTATTTCTTGATCTACTACCTCCAAACCTTGTTTGTATCCTTGTTGCTCTTGAACCAAATTCAACAAAGTAGATTTGGCAGTTTCTAGTTTTTGTTGCAAGGCATCTTTTTCCGTTTGAGTTGATTCTTTTTCTTTATGTAAGCTAAGTAAATCTTGATAATTTAATTGTAGGCGAGGCAAATCTTCTTGAAGTTGCGCAAGTACTTGATGCGCCTCTAACCAAGTTACTAGCGTTTTAATTTCTTTTTCTCCTGCTACTATTTGGTTTTTTAAGCTAACTGCTTCTTTATTCAATCCTTGAATGCGGGCTGCTTTTTGCTGTACCGTTGAAGATAATTGTTCTAGTGGTGCTTGCTTTTCCTTTAAAAGCACATCCATTTCTAGTACTTTTTGAAAAAGCTGTTCTTGTTTATCTCTATCTTTTTTAGATTTTTTAAGTAAAATAGATTGGGTATTAGTTGCTTCTGCCAATTTTTCTTTAGTAGTAGAAAATTGGAGGATATTTTGTGCTAAATTTACTTTAGTAGCCGCTAATTGTGTATCAGTAGTTTCTAAATGTTTGAGTTGTAATAAGTCCTCTTGAAAAACCAACGTTTTCTTATGGTTCTCCAATTTTTGGAAATCAACTTGTGCGGTTTGCCATTCTTTTTGTACTTGCTGTACGCTCGTTTCACTATTACTTTGTTCTTGCTTTAATTGCTCAATTTTTTCGATCCATTGTATTTGTTTTTTGATTAAAACTAGGTCCTTTTGGATAGCTACTTGTTTCTTTTCTGATAAAACTAACTCTTTTTTTAAGGCTTTTTCTTCGTCTTTATCTAAAATTTGTAGTCGTTCTAATTCCTGTTTTAGTGAATTATATTTTTCCTCTTCTATTCGGTATCTTTCAAATGCAGCCATAGAAAGTTGAGAGTAAATCTCTGTACCTGTAATCCTTTCTAATAAATTGCTCCGTTCTTTTTCATCTGCTTTTAAAAATGCCTCAAAATCCCCTTGCGACAACAAAACGGACTTACTAAAACGTTGGTAATCCAATCCAGATATACGCTCCGTTTGTTCGTCTATTTCTCTTATTTTGGTACTAATAATCTCAAAACTTTGCTTTTCTTGTTCCCATTTTGCCAATTCTCGCTTATCTCTAATATTGCCATCTACTTTTCCCCTCGCTCTCCAAACCTGCCATTTACTGCGATAAATCTTATGATCGGCTTCAAATTCCACTTCGGCATACCCCTCTACCGTTCCATAAGAAAGCACCTCCTCTACATTTTTATTTCTATGGACTTTGCCGTACAA
>ENA-ORXT01003246-ORXT01003246.1-marine-metagenome-genome-assembly--contig:-NODE-3246-length-18226-cov-13.663948_pt1 | contig 18226 bp, 14 predicted proteins | sample MGYA00237868_ERZ511482 | MGnify/ENA metagenome assembly ERZ511482 | reverse complement strand
TACAGTAAACCTTGCGTATCAATCCATGGGTAGTGTTCCGGCCACGTTGCCAACCGCTGTTTGTGTATTGCCGGCGCAAACAACTCTGTCAAAGAAGCACAAACCGATTCTTGCCAAGGACGTGTTCTTGCAAAATTGATATAGGCTTCAACGGCAAATCGAACACCGGGTGTAACATGGCGTAGGTCTGTTATTTCCTCGCGGTTCAAGCCAACAGCTATCCCTAGCTGTATCCAGGCTTCAATGCCACCTTCATCACGTTCTCCGTTGATTTCGTATCCATCATGATCAAGGATTCGCTGAATCCATTCCCGCCTGACGTCTCTATCGTTACAGTTGGACAGCACTGCTGCATCCTTTATCGGTATGGCAACCTGATAACAGAAGCGATTAGCTACCCAGCCTCTTATCTGCTCTCTCGTCGCCTTACCTTCATTCAACATCACGTTGAAGGGATGATGAATGTGATAGGCCTTTCCTTGCTCACGCAGATGCTTCTCAAATTCTTCTCTGGACCAGGCCGTAGTGTCATTTGGCATGTTCAATACATCACTCTAGAGTTCAATCTCCAAACCATCCTGGGCGACTTCTACGCCATGCTGAGTCAGCGTTGCGCGTTGTTCGCTATCTTCATCAAGAATAGGATTCGTATTGTTGATGTGAATAAGTATCTTGCGAGTAGTAGCGGGTAGCTTGTCCAACCATTCCAGCATGCCACCCGGACCACTTTGTGGCAGATGCCCCATTGATCGAGCTGTTTTTCCGGAGGCACCACGCTCTATCATTTCATTGTCAGTCCACAGGGTGCCATCCACCAGCACCACATCGGCGTTCTGCATCGCATCCCAGACATGAGGCTCCATTTCGCCCAGACCAGGTGCGTAGAACAGCGTCTTGCCGCTTACCGTGTCAGTCATTTGCATACCAACGGTATCGCCCGCCACGGGTTTATCTCTGTGTGGTGAGTAAGGAGGAGCATTACTGATCAATGGCAAAGGCCTGAAGGTTACGGTACCTGCGCCTGGAATGCTGTAGTCGGCAATATCAGCAGACAACTCATGCCAGTCAATCGAGCAGTAGTGTTGCAGCACTTTGAACAATGGATTACCCTCGCTCAAGTCTTCTTTCACCGCAGGCGTGCACCAGATAGACAGTGGCTGCTTGTGCTCACGCAGCATTAGCAGACCTGTTGTATGGTCAATCTGAGCGTCCATCAACACGATGGAAAGTATGCCGGTATCGCGCAAATGCCTTGCAGGTTGCAGCACGCCAGATTGCTGGATTTGAGTCAGTATGTCGGGCGACGTATTGAACAGCACCCAGTCCACGCTATCACTACTGACAGCAATAGATGATTGCGTTCTGGCATGCGCGTTGATAGCGCCGCTTCGAACACCGGCACACATCGGGCAATTGCAATTCCACTGTGGGAAGCCACCACCTGCAGCCGAGCCTAGAACTTTTACTTTCACGTTTTTTGCGCCTAAAAAAAGCCGAGGAGTATCCCGGCTTCTGTGCCAATTGATGCGTCGGCAACTGCGTTACCGACGCATCAAAAGGGGACTAGCGGCTAACGCAATACAATGTGATTTCAAATCCGAATCGCACATCTACCGCTTTTGGTGTTTCCCACTTCATGTTGCTCTATCTCCAAATTAAGATTAAAAGATGGGTTAGCCGCTAACACAGCCGAGCCCACACACTGTGAAACGCTGTACCCGCCTGCTTTCTCGGCTGCCTCTGAGTGTATCTGTAGATTAATCCAGCGTCACTACATTTGTGACTCCTTCCGCGCTAATGAATCTCCCTGATCATCGCAGACATACACGTCAGAGTGCCTACAAACCGTTGGATTGAGGTACTTTCTCGACTGTATTACACGTAGGATTCTGGGACTAATTACCCATGACTACTACCGACTGACATGATCAACCATCTGGTCTGGCTGTGAGCCTGTATTCAGTATAGAGTCGTGATGCTGGATAGCAGGTGGTTTCGGCTAACCTATAGGGTCGCTTGAATTTTTCATTTAACAGATTTGCTTGCATGGACGCCTTCACGGACCATGAAGACGGTTCGTATTACAGTCATGGGCTGCCGTCTTGGGTAGGATTCATGGCGGATGAACGTGCTCGCGAATGACGTTGTGAACCGATCAATAATCCCGGTTAAGCGGAAAACCAAACACTGAGCGGGCCGACTGGTCTAGGGTATTGATCAGACGAACTGGAGCTTGAGCCCTATAAATTATGATTTTCATTCGTAAAGTAATCGGCACAGCCACGTTGATGATTGCGGTTGCAACAACGTCGTATATGGATGCCGGGTTCGCATTCGAAGCATTTATCACCAATGAACGGTCAGGCGACCTTGTCTCGATTGACCCGGAAGGAGACGTAATCAACGTCCAGCCGATCTGCAATCGCCCACGTGGCATGGTCAAGGGACGGCAACCAAACCAGCTTTTCATTGCGTGCTCTGATGACAACAAGGTCGTGGAATTTAATACTCGAACCCGCACCATTGACCGCAGCTTCGAGGGCCTGCAAGGTGCGATGACTCTGGCCATTCACCATCCCACCAATCGTCTATTAGTAACTAATGAGGGTGAAGCCCGTGCAACGGTAGTTGATCTGGAAACGGGCAATACTCTCGCATTATTGCCCACGGGGCTGGAACCTGACGGGATTGCCGTGACTGAGGATGGAGTACAGATCTTTGTTGCATCTGAGAACGCTGGATTAGTCCATGTCTTTGATGCATCCTCATACAAGCAAACTGCCGTCATCGTGACCCATTTAAGACCTCGTCGAGTTGCCCTTCTGGGTGACAGGTTGTGGGTGTCATCTGAAATGGGTAGCCGGGTGGAGATTTTCTCAACAACAACTCTCAACAAGATTGATGATGTTGTATTCAATCCCAGAGGCTTTCGAAGTGAGCAGCTGACTCCAGTGGATATTCTTTTTGATCAAACAGGCACTCTCGCTTTCGTTGCACTAGGGGCCGCTAATCATGTGGCGTTCGTCAACGTCACAACGTTGAAGGTTGAAAAATACATTCTGGTTGGTCGCAGAGCCTGGGGGTTGGGCTTGTCTCCAGACAACAAATCTCTCATCGTGTTAAACGGGCTGTCTGACGACTTCACAATTATTGACATTGACTCCAGACGCCCAAGAGTTACCCGGCAGGCAGGTCTGGTCCCCCACGCAATTGAAGTATTCTGATTGTGAACAGAATATTTATTTTTTGTACTCTTCTCGGAATGTGCTTTGCCGTTAGAGGGGCTGAACTGCACATCACTGTTGTGGTTGCAACGGAATTGGAGAATCCGGAGAGGGGTCAGAGTTTTGCGGGAATTCAAACGCAACTCGAAAGGCCGGTACTTCGCGCCGCCAACCTGGCTTTGTATGAATCGAAAACAAGTTTTGAAATCTTTAATGTCAAACCCGTCATCAAGACCTTGAACCTTGAGTCAACGTCTGATTATCAATCTCAACTCAGCGCTATTCATCCAGATAGCATGGTTATTGTTGACACTCCAGAAGACACCTTCATCGAGGTTACAAAAATCCTGAATCAGCTGAATCTGGTCACCGTCAATGTCCGTCATTCCAACACTGATTTAAGAGAAGACCTGTGTCTGCCAACGCTTTATCACACGATCCCGTCAGATCGTATGTATTTTGATGCCCTGGTCCAGTTCCTGATCCACAGCAATTGGCGCAAGGTACTCGTCGTACACGGACCGAGCAAGGTGGACCATGCGAGAGTCAAGACCTTGAACGATAGCCTGTTGAAGTTCGGCGCTGATGTATCGGATATCCGGGAGTTCACACTTTCTCGTCACCCTGATGATCGAGACAGAAACAAGCCTGAGTTTCTGACAGGAGGTGCCTCTTATGACGTTGTGGCCGTTATCGACACAGCACGTGACTTCGGGCGCTATATCCAATACAGAACAAGACGCGCACGTCCGGTAGTGGGCGATGTGGGTCTCATGCCTCGCGGCTGGCACCGCACGCTCGAGCGCTATGGGGCACCACAACTCAATGAACGGTACCGCTTATTCAATGGTTCAACCAGGTTGCCGGCATCAGAAGCCATGAGTGACGCAGAATTTGCAACCTGGAGCGCTATCAAACTCATAACGAACAGTCTGAACACAATCAGCCCAAGCAATGAGCCACTCAATGCTGAACCACTTGATATATCCAGAATTCTCAGTCACCCTGACGCGCAAGTGGATCTCTACAAAGGAACACGCGGATCAATCAGACACTGGAATAACCAGATGAGGCAACCTGTTTTGCTTACAACTGCGGGTGCTGTCATAGCGATAGCACCAATGCCTGGATATCTGCATCCGTTGCATTTTGTGGATACGCTTGGATTGGATGCATCTGAATCCGAGTGTCAGTTGGATTAAACGGGTCGGAGAGCTTTGGCGCGAGAATCTGGACTCAACTCAAGGTGGCCAATCAAGGTGGCCAAGTCGGGACGCGCAGTCACCGAATCAAACCAGGGCGCGTAGCCGGCTGACACGGGGATTTTCAGTTCTTTAACCACGGCACTCCTCTCGTAGATATAAAGAGTAAGCGAATAAGGCTGAAAGTTTGCTCCCGTGAGAAAAGCAAGTCTAAACTGCGCTTGACCACAACGACGCCAAACTGGAATACCGACAACCACGATACTTAACCCCTGTGATGCATAAGATTTCGGCCTAGGCGGCCCCACCCAGAACCGCATCGCTGCTTCTGTAGCAGCATCTAAGTACCGCGGAGGCGGCTGGTAAACTCACGGGTAGTGCGAGTACTCCAGAGGCGCTCTTTGCTGATACTGCAGAGCAGGTTCTGGCTTCCAGATGTGACTAAATCTCGCCAATTACAATCGGATCGTCAATGCTGTGGTCCGACTGTCGACAGCGCTATCTGCTGGACATTCATGTGTATCACGACCTGGATTCTTAGCCAAAGCGGGAGTGATAGACGCTTAGCAAGTGGAATTTGAGTGTTGCTATATATTCGTTGAACCAGATCAAACTAGCCTCTCAGTTGCTCAAGTATCGAAGGATCACGAATGTCGCCGTCTCTGGCTAGCACAAGCATCTTTGTTACGATCTCTGCTGTTTTGGGGTCATCATCAGCAAACGGTAAAAACAGTCGACCACGGTGCTGGGTATGAACCGGAGCCATACAAAGCTGGCCGCCAGGCATTCGATGTACTAGCCCGCTGCCAAGGTGTAATGAATAGTCTCCGAACTCGCCACAGATAACTGCGTGATTTTTCTTGACGGTGACATTCTTGTAGCCTAGCAAAAGGCATGTTTCCTGAATGAGCTGCGATCGAAGCTCAACGGTTGACAACGTGGCCTCCGGGTCAAAATCACTACAATGTGCAACGCTGACCACCAGATCAATATCACGCATGACTTCAGAGTAAACAACAGGGTCGATGGACGACAGATCGACGTTATTTGACGAATCATGTTGTTGAAAGGAGACGCTTTGAAGTGTAAGTACTCGGTCAGAATCGCCATAGTCACCATCGTAGTCAAATTCCACTGATACGTTAATATGCTTATCGGAAAAGCTCTTCCACACAGTGTCCTTAGTGTGCCATCCGCGAGCACTCCACAAAGCCATAGCCTGACCAGGATTAACTTGTTGGCCATCATAGCGTGGCGAATGTCTTTTCAACGATTTCTCCCGCTCAGTTAAAACGTAGAGCTCTCTGAACAGTTGTTTGAACGGCTGTGTACGTTCACTCGCAAAACACTCTTGTTGCCACTTAGACCAGTTTTTCATCGTAAGAAAATCATGAGCGTGCGCGATTCTGTAATTCTGAGCAACCTTTACGGTGTTGAGTGTTCCTGCATGATCACGTAGCTTCTTGCCGCCTTTATCCGGATAGCCAACAGCGTCATTACCGATAAACACAAGGCGCGTTAGCAATGGCCACAGCAAATTATGATGAGCAAGCATCTGCAGTTCGCGACCGGTGAACGGAACCCCTGCAATCATTGCCGCTTCAAGTGATTTTCTTGATCGTGATATTTGCTTTTTTATATCTTTCGTACGTTCTTGCAGCGCAAGGAAGTCTGGATATTTTCTGTGCGATGCTGGCAGTTTTTTGAGTGGTTTATCACCTCGAAATATCAACAAGCTTGTGTCACCAATGGTATTCAGATCGAGACGCATCGTCACACTGTCTTCGGTGTGCTCCAGAAATCCTTCCGACAAATCCTGACTCAATGGTGCTTCCAGCGCCCATGCCAATCTAAGTGGATCCTTAAACCCAGCGGTGCGGGCAAGATTATCAAAGGCCACATCACAGGCTTGTGTAGCCTCAGGTTTGGATAGCCCGCTCAGTTTGTTAGCATAAATACGATAGGCTTGTAATATGTCATATCGTTCCGAAATATCTCCATCGCGATCAGTGGCGGACAAAGGCAGTAAACCCAACAGTCGAACGTTTTCCTTGAGATGGCGCTTTTCGATGCCGGCAATCAACTCTTTCCGACTCGCCTTCCCTGTCAGAACCTCACCAACAAACGCCGCGCGTTTGGCTTGTGCCACTGAGGAGGCGAACCGGGCTGAGTCGGCAATCGTCTGCCATTGAGTATTGCTAAGTTGCTCACGTGTGCGGCTGAACCACGCCACATCCACTAAACCCTCGGCACGCTCCTTGTCATTCAAGCTGGTACGTTGTTGAATAATTCTACTCCAGCGAGTTTCGATCGTATTTCTAGTTGTGCCCTCTTTAGCTTGAATGGTGTTGTCCGTAGGAGCTGGGCTATAGTCTGCCAACTCAATGTTAGACAAGTTATCCCACATGGGTTTCATGTGAGCAAAGAACCAGTAATAAGCTTCGGTAGTACCTTTCCAGCCTAGATAGTACTCGATAGAGGTTATCCATTGGGGGGCAAGAAAGCCTAGTTGCAATAAACGTTGTTTTGGAAAATTGCCTGCTTTTACAGCGTCTTTGAAGACCTTTGACGACGATGCCAGTGTATCGGTGGGTGCCGGGTAACTAATCCTGATCAGATGCGTAAGCGTACTGCGTTTATTATTAACTGCAATGGAACGGTAGTGCCTTGTCGTGTTGAACCCGTCGTCGCCGAGAATTTTCAACAGGGTAACCAATAATTCAACACCGAGAACTGAGCGGAGATCAAATGCCATATTGGTAGCTTTTGTTGCAGCTTCACCTCGTTTCAGTTCTATTTCAAGTATGTTGTTTCTGCATTGATCCACGAGATCCAGAATTTCAGGGTGATTGTTCTTCAGATTCTCAACAACATCATTTTTCCCCAATGTGGTTAATGTTTTTAATGTGTCGAAGTCTTCAAAGTAGCCCTTTCGAGGCCCCAAAATGTGGTGTGCAACATCGCCTAACGTGGCTATCCCCGTATCAAACCCTTCCACGACACGTCTGAAAGACATGTGGCCCGATGATAGGTTCGGTGCAGGTTGATGAAACCACCGAAGCAATGCGTAACGCTTACGCTTTTGCTCTAGAGTCAAGTTGCCAATCGATTCTATCTGGTTAAACCAGAAAATGGCAGGTATGCTCCACGTGCGCCAGTCGTGCTTGTTTTTCCTTTCATTGTTTTGCGCTATATCGTGCTCTTTCTCGTATCTAACAAGCTCCTCCATCTCTGCTTCACTGACCATGGCCAACAGGTTTTCTGCAGCATTCATACAGAAATCGACATAACCCGCCGCTGAGGTCGATTGGTCCATCCACGCCAACCAACGTAAAATACCGTACATCTGAATGTAGTGATTAATCTGCAGCTTACCTTTGGTATATCCCGGTAATTCGATCATGGTTTTACGCTCTGCATCGCTTCGTATCCAGCGACGCATATCTGATTGATCGCTATCATCGTGGATTCGCAGCAGAGCACGTGCTCGCACCCACTCATATCCGTCTGCGTCTCGTGTAGATGCCGGACGGTTAGCCAGCCATTCTTGCCATATGTTTGCTAACGGCAATCTTGCTAGCTGTTGTTCTATCGGGTAATTTGTATTAGCGTAAGGTATATAGACACTTTGCAGCAACTCTTGATTCCCATGTATGTTTGTCACTTCAACAAGCTTGTGTTCCTCGAACACCCTGCTGATTTCTAGCAACAAATTAATGGACTCAGTCGTTGCATAGGTGACATCGTGTCGCTGAGGTTTGATGAGCACACTGCGCTCATATCGCTCCAATAAATCTGGTTCATTGGGCAGTACCTCAGGATCTGAATGTGATCCGAGCACGGCATCAATCTGGGTTTGGGCAGCGTCTGAAATCTTGCGTGATGATAAAGACCACGTCTTTACCAGTTTTCTGCATTGTTGCCGGGCTCGATCGTTCTCAGACATCCGGCGGAGCATTTCCAGGCCAGCCTCCTGGCAAGGTACTTTTTGCACAGCCAACAACCTTGCGGCCGACGCTAACACAGTCTCATCAGATCGGCTTAGAATATGCGCAATGGTGGCATGTCGAAATTCAGTGTTCTTGCGTGACAGGAACGACTCAATTCGTATTAGCTCAGCATCTGAGAGAGGTAAATCTTTTAGGGCTTTAAAACAGGCTTCATAGGTATTAACATCCGTTTCGCCTGTGCCAAGAACTATTGCAGCGCGCGTGCCTGTACACCAAGGGGTTTCACTAATCGCTCCTGTGATCATTGACCAACGATGGTGCTTCGTCAAATACTTAAACTGTGGACGCAGCTTGACCAGTGGGTTAGCACCTAGCGACTTGATGTATGCTGCACCAATAGTCTCTTTGTTGAAGCGAAAGATCATCCATGGCCAAACTATGGGTTCAACGGCTGTATATTTAGTAGAGGCTGTTGGTAGTTGGTCAGACAGGCGCTTGCATACCTCAGTATTTACGTCCTTTGGTGATAACGGCATCCAGTATAAATTGCCAAATAAATTGGTGGCGTACACGCGTATGCGTTCGTCTGCATCCAGAATGGCATCGCTTAATAGCTTGTCCAGATCATCCGGATTGCACTGTGTTAAGTAGTACAAGGCAACAAATCGTACTTCCGGGTTTTCATGAACTAGCAGAGGGCGTGCCTGATCAAATGCACTGTTCAGGTCTTGTACGCCGAGCGCCCAAAGTGTGCAGTAGATCGTCTCAGGTTCAGAACAATTCCACACCGCAGACTCCGGGGCAACAGCGAGGAAACCTGAAACCAATTCGATGTGCCTGGCAAGTTGTACCGGTGTAATTTTATACTGACTAAAGCCGAAATATACAGTGAGCTGTTTCGATATTATCTTGTATCGAGCTAGCTCCCTCTCGGTAATAAGACTCAACATGCGAATAAACGCTTGCGGATGGGCCATACACATTGCGCTGATAATTGACTCTCTCAACCCTTCCTCAAGTTTCGCTGTCAGCAACAATTGTTCGGCAAGTTCCCAACAGTCAGGCCGGCTACTGACTAATAGAGTGAACGGCACATGACGATGCATGATGCTATAGGCATCACCGGCTGCCGTGCGCTGACTTTCGCCAGACGCGGCAGTGTGTAGAAGCTCTAGTAGACGTTCGCTACGATCATTTTTTTCATTGAGAACACCAACAAACACAGGCATACAATGTAGCGGATTGATCTTTGCCTCACGCCCTAGCCAAGGTGCAGACTCAAGCAGCCACTCAACGGATAAATGATCTGATTGAACAGCACAGACCGTGGGCAAAAAATTCTTTATCCAGTCACCTGCATTTTCAAGTGAAGCCTTGCTTTGAATATCCGCACAACAATAGAGCTTGAAACCAAAGCTATAAATTCGAGGTAACGTTCTTGCAACCTGGTAACCAGACTCTGTCTCCACAGCCAAACTGGGGCAGAAGCAACTGAATAATGCAATTCTGTCACAGGTTTCAAGTTTGCTCAACGTTGTGTATAAGCGCTCTCTTAGAATCTTTAATGCTGGCAAGCTCAGCGAATCGTTATCACGTGTGCTTTCACCTTTTTCATTGCGGTCCAGAATGTACAAACCGATTTCCTGCAGCGTTGGCTCCAGCGTCATGACGTCATGAAAGGCACGCATTTTCGGTTGTTTTATCAAGCAAGCTTTTACATTGATAGGTGGATTATTCATTCTATAGTTAGTGTTTACAAATAATGAAAGCCTGTCGCCTGCTACTCGAAAAAGCGGCCACGAAGATTTTTACCCACCAATGATTGGCGTCAGCCTGATAAAGGTGACCCGGGATGCTAGTGTCAGCGTTATAGCATCGTCTAGCTTTTCTATATGTTGTGAATCAATGGCAACCAGATACAGTCCATCTTCGAAAGACTGGAGTGCATTGGCAATAGCTGCATTGAGATTCACTGATTGGGAGGGCACGCGTGATCCACCAGAACTGATGCGTCCCGCAGCGCATCCATCCTGGATTGACTGAGTCGTGAGCACCCGGATAAACTGATTGTCGTGCTGGCGTTGGGAGAAGGCTTCTACCTGCACAGTAACCATGTGCTTTACAAGGGTTCTTAGTGTGGTCGTACCACCCTTGTGTTGCACAGCTTGTATGGGGGTAGAGAAACTCTCAAATAGCGGTTTACCGCTGCCCGGACTATGGCCCGTAATGGTTATCATCAATGCCTCCTGCAATTTGGCCCTTTACCTCCTCGGTGCAGTGTAGACTGAAATTTGACATTTAGGTGGTGGGTAAGGCAGTGGCACCGACAATATTGTTGTAACAGGAATTATTTGTCGCAAAACAACAAACTGCACTCCAATTAAACCTTTTCAGGCGTTTCTCGTAGAAGTAGCTGAACGCAACTGGCTCTATTCCGTGCTAGAGAATACGTTCAATCGTTATTTACAGCACGTGAATCAGGTACGCCGTCATGCCGGACTATGACAAACAGCGTTCAGGCAAACACAACACATGAAATCAGCACACCCCGAAACGCAGTTATGCCCTGTTTGCGAACTATGATTCCAGTATCGCTAGACATAGGAATCGATACGACTTTGGCCAAGTATCAAGTACGGCTTCGAACGATGTCGTCGCCAGTGCGTTCAAATGCAGTGAGTATCTACCGTTGAGCAAGCGTTTCGAACGTGGATTATGGTGGGTCAAGCGTGATTTCCGGCTTGATGACAACGATGCCCTACTCGCAGCCATTGAAGAATGTGTTGCTGTAACAGCGGTGTTTGTTATCGAGCCATCATTGTGTCAAGCACCTGAAACTTCATTGTTTCACTACAACGCATGGCAACAAGCTGCCAATCATCTGTCTGCCAGTATGCACGCCTGCGGTGGCAAGCTACACGTGGTTTGTGGCGAAGTTGCTGAGGTCCTCGAGACCATAAGAAGCACTGCTGGCTTTGATGCTTTGTATAGCCATGAAGAAACCGGATCCGACATCACCTTCACACGTGACAAATTGGTGCATCAATGGGCTAGACGACACAGCATTCACTGGCGGGAGGCACACCAGAATGGGGTCATACGCGGACTGAAGGATCGTGACAAACGCCAGCCTGTGATTCGTGAAAGGCTGATAAAAACATCGCCCAAAGCTGCGCCGGTACGCATTGTCAGCTGGCAGTTCGATATACCCGACCATACCTTGAATGCACATACGGATGAGCTGTGGCCGTTGTTCCAGAACATCTCAAAACAGGCGTCTGACTCACGCATCAGGCTGGATGAGACGCAGACTATTAACGAGGCCTGTGCATCAGATGTTCTTTACGATTTTTTATACAATCGCGGTATTTCCTACTCGGGTGGCATTTCATCACCCAACACAGCATTCGACGCAGGCTCACGGCTATCCGCGCATCTTGCATGGGGTACTATTAGTCTGCGTCGAGTCTTTCATGCCACTTGGCAACGCGACCGGGAACTTGCCAACTCACAGGCACCGCAAGTGCATCAATGGCGCAAGAGTCTCAAGGCATTTCAATCAAGATTGCACTGGCATGACCATTTTATTCAGCGCCTTGAATCTGCACCTTCCATGGAATTCAAGGCGTTGAACCCGGCCTACAGGGATCTTGCCTACGGCGATAATAAGCAGTTGCTGGATGCTTGGCAATACGGACAAACTGGTCTGCCACTGGTTGATGCCTGCATGCGTTGCCTGGCTGCAACCGGCTTTCTCAATTTCCGAATGCGCGCGATGGTGGTCAGTGCCGGGTGCTTTGGCTTAGCACAGAGTTGGAAATCGTTACATTATCCACTAGCGAGGGTTTTTCTGGACTACGAACCGGGTATTCATTTTTCACAGATACAAATGCAGGCGGGCATCGTTGGCATTAATACCTTGCGAGTATATAGCCCCCACAAGCAGCTACTGGATCAGGACCCACAGGCAATTTTTGTCAAACGCTGGGTACCCGAATTACGAGAGTTTGATGCCACCGCTATAGCGCAATACAACGAGCGCACATTAGGTGATTACCCAGAACCTGTTACTGATATCGCCTCCAACACGCGCATAGTCCGTGATCAGGTTTACGCCATTCGTAAAAGTGATGCCGGACAAGAGGCCTCAGCAGTGGTCCTGCTCGAACATGGTTCGAGGCTGCCGGGCAATGATCGCACTGGGCGCCGGCGCGCCACGACCAGTAAGACAAAAAAACACGAATCTAAAAAACCCGAAATTGATTCGCAAATGACATTGAATTTTGATGATTGATATCGTTGACGTGTCGTCTCTGACGAGCATTTCGGAGGGGCATGTTATTACTCACCGCACGGAGGGCACCTTAGCGTGCATTATCACTCAATTTTTGGTGCCTACCAAACTGGATCAACTCCAGCGGTCCGACCTAGGCGGCCCCACCTGCGCGGCCCGATTGAATACCCGCTTCAGCCTCTGCACTTTTACGCCCTTCAGGGTGCATCACATTCCTGTATCTCCTCAGGGCTGTGCGTGAGATCGAAAGCGATTACGCAACTGAGTTTCTGCCGCATATCGGCACAGAGCGCACGCGCAAGGATCCAGAAAATACAGCGGATGCAGAGGCGGTCAGCGATTAGTGTGGTGTACGATAAGGCGGTGTGACAAGAAGCGGCTGAAACCATCCGCGCAAACGTGCTTGCTTATTCAGCGAGAACACAAGAACCAGGCAGGCAGGTAATGAAAAAGACGGATAAGACAGGTGGTGAGTGGAAGATCGCGGTGCCCGTGATCGCGGTGATAATCGCAGGTATTGTCATTTTCTCGCCGGAGACATCTACCTTCAAGACTGCCGGGGAAAGACTGCTGGAAAAAGAGCAGATACAGATCGAGCGTGAAGCCGTATTGGCTGAAATGTCACCTGAGGACAGAGCTGTGGATACGTGCAGGAAGCTTGATGGTGGCAGTGCCAATCTGGTGCCGGATGGCAAGGTTCAGGTGGACGACAACGGAACCGATTGGGTCGTGTTTTTACCCACAGTCGATGGTGATCGTCAGCGGTGCAGCGTGTCCAAAGACGGCAAGAGAATCTTATAGTTAAATGCCGGGTGGGCTATCACTATGGTGAATAACTCTACAGTGTTGGTCATTAACCCTATGGCTCAGTGCCTTACGATCGACTAACCGTTGCAGAAAACCTCTATGAATTCGAATTCCAGCGACGGTGTTATCGAGGAGCCAGCACAGAGGCATCGCGTACTTGTGCTGGGTGCAACAGGAACAGCTGGACAAGCCACCACTCGAGCCTTGCTGCGTGCAGGTCATCATGTGAGCTGTCTGGTACGTGCAGGAAAGTACGGCAATGATGTTGAGAGCATTCGCCGCTCAGCAGGATTGCCGGCGGATGTCGAACTCTACATGGGAGATGTGACCGAAGCGTTATCACTCAAGCGGGACGCCTTTGCCGGTAGAGCATTCAATACCCTGGTGTCATGCCTTACATCACGCACCGGAACACCTGCTGATGCCTGGGCGATTGATCACCGCGCGCATTGTCTGGCACTTGAGGCTGCAAAGGAGGCAGGTGTGACGCACATGGTCCTGTTGTCGGCTATCTGTGTGCAGAAGCCCTTACTTGCCTTTCAACAGGCAAAGCTGGCCTTTGAACGCGAGTTGATTGATTCGGGCCTGACGTATTCCATTGTCAGACCCACTGCGTTTTTCAAGTCTTTATCCGGACAAGTAGACAGAGTGCGTCGGGGCAAACCGTTTCTGCTCTTTGGTGATGGCACTCTGACGGCATGCAAACCCATCAGTGATGATGATCTGGGTGACTACATGGCGGGTTGTCTGGTCAAGCGGGAGCGACATAATCAGATACTGCCTGTTGGCGGTCCGGGAAATGCCATGACGCTGCGCGAACAGGGTGAAATACTGTTCTCACTGACGGGGCAGAAACCACGCTTTCGGCAGGTACCTATTGGACTGTTCGACGGTGTGCGAATAGTCCTTGAACAGCTCGGTAAAGTCAGCAAGAAGTGCGCTGACAAAGCAGAGTTTGCACGAATCGGTCGCTACTATGCTACCGAATCGATGTTGGTACTGAATACCGAGACTGGACGCTATGATGCAGAGCTCACACCCTCTACAGGCACCGATACTTTGCAGGATTTTTACGCAGCATTGCTGGACGGTTCAGTGTCAGTCACGCGGGGTGAGCACGCTGTGTTTGGTGAGCCGCACGAGAAGCCATAAGGCCTGCCTGACGGATTAGTCGGCAGCCCCGGTGGCAATACTTTCGTGCTGTCAATTGCAACGGTATCCTTCATGGAACTGCTGAATCTTCCTGTGTTTGACCTTGGATTTAACACAACCGTGCCTGCCATTATTTTCACCTATCTAGCAATGGCGCTGATTGTGTATCGGGTAGTAACTTAATACCAGCAGTTCTGCAGCAGCGCTGACCGGTAACGTTAACCAGCCAGAATAGAGAACTTCGCGATAGGGCAAATTACAATGGTGACCAGAGCGGGAAGCACAGTCACAGAATAGAGCTGGGGCGCGCAGCGAATCACACATGCTCTACCTAATCAGAGACGGCAAGCCGGTCCAGATACCGTACTATGCCCCATTAAGGCAGCTCGTACTGGATGCAGACTCGGTAGCACTGAGCGAGTTGCAGCCTCGTGGTTGAAGTCACAACGTCGGAGCGTTTTTCGGTAAGATCAACAGCGAAGCTAGCGAATTATACAAAGACATTTCAGGAGTCCTATCATGATAGTCAGAGATCTTGACGAACTAAACGCTTCAGGTCGCTATCAGGAAAAAGCAGGCGTTTGGACCAGCGCGCGTTACCTGATGAAGGCAGATGATGTTGGTTCATATCCAATACTTTGATCTACGATATCAACAGTAGGTGTACACAAAAGCAAGCCATCGGCAAAAAATATTTTGACAAACCATTTATCAACTACGGGTAAGCCCTATGCACAGCCACAATGATGATGATCATTCGCATTTAACTGACATTGAAGCCCGCGTAAGAGCTTTAGAAAGCTTGCTTAGCGAAAAAGGCTATATCGACAGTGCTTCTGTCGATAAGATAGTGCAAACGTACGAGAAAAACATTGGCCCACAAAATGGTGCACATGTGGTTGCCAAGGCATGGACTGATCCTGATTTCAACCAGTGGTTGAAGGACGATGCTACCGCTGCTATTCACTCGTTGGGTTACACCTCCAGACAAGGGGAACACATGGTTGCCGTATTTAATTCAACCGACAAACATCACCTCGTAGTCTGCACTTTATGTTCGTGCTACCCCTGGTCGGTGCTTGGATTACCGCCAACTTGGTATAAGTCTCCACCCTTTCGCTCACGAGCGGTCATTGAACCTAGAGCTGTTCTAGCAGACTTTGGGGTAGATATATCGACATCAAAAAGTATCGAAGTGCATGATTCAACCGCTGAAATTCGTTATCTAGTTATTCCAGAGCAGCCAGAAAACACTGAAAATCTCAGCGAAGCTGAATTGGCAAAGCTTGTCACAAGAAACTCGATGATTGGAACAGCCCTGCTTAGTCATTTGACAGTAGGCTCATGAATAGCGGTGCTGATTTAGGTGGAATGATGGGCTTTGGCCCAGTCATACAAGAAGGTGAAAATGAATCTAACTTTCATGCAACATGGGAAGAACGTGTACTCGGAATGACCGTAGCGTTAGGTGCTTGTGGTTTGTGGAACATTGATCAATCACGATTCGCCCGAGAAAGCATGCAACCCGCTGACTACATTAGATCCAGCTACTACCAAATCTGGCTTTATGGAGTAACAAAACTTCTTAAAGAACACAACATGGTATGCGAGGATGAGCTTGTATCAGGACAACCCTCGCTACCGCCAGTGCCCATAAAGCGAAAATTACTGCCCAACGATGTCATGCCGATGTTGATGGCAGGTGGGCCTGCTAACCGAAAGGAGCAAACCACAGCCTCTTTTTCAATTGGACAACAGGTTCAAACCATCAATGCGCATCCGAGCACACATACACGCCTACCTCGCTATGCGCGGGATAAAACAGGCATAATAAAGAAAATTCATGGTGTTCACGTTTTTCCAGATTCCAGTAGCCAAGGCCTTGGGGACGCACCAACGTGGCTCTATCAAGTGAGCTTTTCTGCCACGTCATTATGGGGTGAAGACAGAAACGAACGAGATACTGTCTCTCTTGATCTCTGGCAACCGTACTTGAGGGCAATAGCATGAAAGATGTCGACCTAACTCAGTTACCCGACATGGTGCTCGTTGATAACGAGCCTGTGTTTAACGAACCTTGGGAAGCTCAGGCATTTGCCATGGCAATCGACCTTCACCAAAAAGGTGCTTTCACGTGGACCGAATGGGCGAGCGCTCTGTCCACTGAAATTCATGGGACAGAGCAACGAAGCTACTACCAACATTGGCTGTGCGCACTGGAATCACTAGTAACGATCAAGCAACTGGCATCCACCGAAGCTCTACAAGCTCGAAAAATCCAATGGCATGAAGCGGCTGCCAGAACACCACACGGTGATGCTATTGAAATCTGACTCCGATGTGGACCGTCATCGGCAATACTCTGATGGTTGAGTTCCACAAGCAATGCAAATGGTTAGTGGTGGTACGCGGTATTGGTTGTTACTTAAGTCTTAACCCTAGTGATGCACAAATTTCCGGCCTAGGCGGCCCCACCCAGAACCGCTTCGCTGCTTCTGTAGCAGCATCTAAGTACCGGAGGCGGCCCCCGCTGTACTCATTTTTTCTGGATCTCACTTAGAGACTGCATTTCCGGCGGGGACGCCCAGTCTGAGCAGGATTCGTTACAGAAAAAGGGTCTGGTGAAAGAATCAGGCGTTTCATGGATGGTCCAGTCTAGTGGTAACGTGATTCAGGCCGATATCAGATCGTGACTATTTGGGCTCCGCAGCGAATACCCGCGCTTTCGGAGTTGCATGTACACCCCAGCCTGCAAACGCACAGTGATGAGACACTTTCGGGACAAATTCGTGATGTTTAATGTTCGGCATGGCACTTATCTGATTTTCAATTAGCCGGGCATTTCACTTGCTTGGATTCCGAAAGCAGAATTAACAACAAGGATTGTTAATTCTGCCTTCAAGCAAAAACCTATTGAGCGCGAAGAAAAACATACTTGAGAGTATTGGAGGAGCAAAACAATCTCTTCTCCTTCCTGCCAAATCTAAGTAAGCAGTTTATTTGCCGAGAATCCCACCCGCGTTGATCACATTTCCTGATGTTCAGTAAAAACCCCCTCAAATGACTTAAAAGTTTTCCGAGGGGGTTGTCACCTGTATTTCGACCACGAGAAAAAGTGAAACAACACCGGGGTGCCACGGCATCATCACCGATGCCAATTTCCTGTTCTGTGTAACTTACTTGGGCTCGTTTGCATCTTCAACAATGTCAATAATAAAACCTGCTGGGTCCCTCACCATGAAGTGTGTTTGTTTCCATGGCTCTTCTTTCAGCTCAAAAACGATATCAAGCCTATCCTTTTTAGCTTGTGCATAGGCTGCCGTAGCGTTAGTAACCTCGAATGAAATCACCATACCGTCGGCCTGAGCTGTTGGCTGTAGAAATGTAGGCTGACTCTCTAAACCGGCCAGCATAAAACCTATCTCAATTCCATTGGCTGGGTTTACCAAGTGGAGGTAAAATTGAGGGTCGAAAAAAACCGCCTCGAATCCAAACGCTCTACTTTGACATCCTCCCCTCTGTGAACGAAGAGAATTCCTACGGCGTTCAGGCGAAAGCCTGAATCGCTTCAGCGGGTTCCTGCTTCGCAGGGGTTGC
>ENA-ORXT01003243-ORXT01003243.1-marine-metagenome-genome-assembly--contig:-NODE-3243-length-18233-cov-4.643699_pt1 | contig 18233 bp, 12 predicted proteins | sample MGYA00237868_ERZ511482 | MGnify/ENA metagenome assembly ERZ511482 | reverse complement strand
GGCAGTTAATTGTCAACTTATTTTTGTCAGACTACTTAATGAATCAAAAATCTATATCTCCAAATCGGAAACTTATTATTTACTGATTCCTAAGCATTCCCTCCCCTATTATTGCTTTGGCTTAAAAACAATCTCAGAAGATTGATAATCTATAAGGACTCGTTTTGCAATATCTTGAATACTTTCCTGATTGATGCTGTTCACGATGTCTTCAAAATTTTCTGGTGATTCCATATTGTAGCCTTCCAAAATAAAGTTCTGCATTACAGCTAAATCGTAACCATTGTTGTTCTTACTGTCTTTTCTTCCTTTTAGCATACTAGTAACGGTTTTCTCTATGTCCTGTTCTTTTATTTCACCATTCTTTATCTTATCCATTTCTCGGTAAACAATCGCAACTAATTTATCTGTTAATGCTGGATTGCTATCGAAACTAACCAAAATATAAGCCACCCCTTTAGGTTCTTTTGTTAGATATGCTCTGGTTCTTGCCCCATAGGTACCGCCTTCATCTTCCCTTAAGGTTTCTGTATAGCGCAAATTCAATATACTTCCCAATGCCTTCATTAATATATCGTCTTTTAAGGAATAAGGCATTTCTTTTTTTAGCGTAATGTTCACAGCCCCCTTAGCATCTTCCATTGGAATAAAAACATTCTTTTTGATATTTTCCTGACGCCATGAGACCGAGTTGTCTTTCCAATTTTCCTTGGTCTCATCTGCAGGTAGACTGGCAATATATTTCTCCAATAAGGGTTTAAGATTTTCAGCCTCTACATCACCAATAATAAAGAATTTGAAATCAGCAGCATTGGCAAACCTTTTACTATAAATGCGCTGCATTTTATCCAAGCTCACATCCGCTAAATATGCTGCATCAATCAATCGTTTAACGGGATGGTTTTTTCCATAAATGATGGTGGTGATACTGTCTTGCATTTTAGCATTTAGGTCCTGACTTTTTCGGATTAGATAATTATCAAGGTTCTGCTGCATAAGGGCATATCCATTTTCATTTAACCTAGGTTTGCTAAAATGAAGGTTTATCAATTGCAGCATCGTTTCAACATCTTTTGTAGATGAAGACCCATAAATTGCTTCCCTTGTTTCACCAATATTAAAACTGGCAGAGACTTGTTTACCCGTTAAAACTTTATCTAAGTCTGTGGCAGAAAACTCGCCCAATCCAGACATCTGTGCCGTAAATCTAATAAATTCGGCAGAAGGTAATTCGTCGGTCTCTAAAAGTGAATTCCCTCCATCACTGATGGCTTCTAATGTTACTTTATTTTTATCCTTGTCCACAAATTTATAATGTACCTCAACACCATTGCTCAGTATAAATGTTGTAAAACCCAATGCCTTGTTTTGAGTTTCAGAACTTATTTTCCCAGGCACCAAATCTACCCCAGTCATTAAATCTTGCATCGTTTCTTCCTCTTCATACCGTTTAAGGTCTGTGTTGTTTTCAGCATCGTAAATGATTTGAGCGGCTGTTTCCTTATTCAAGTTTTTATTACCATCTACCCCCACGACTATCAACGTTCTATTTTCTTGCGTATATAAAGTGTTTAACTGCTGTAACAGATCTTGTTGTGTTAGGTTTTCAAAGATGGATTTTGCCAGTTCAAATTCTCCTTTCATATCGACAATAGCCTCGCTGTCAAGATAATTGGCCTGTACTCCCCGCATAATTTGACGGTGAGATCTGTCTGCTAATTTTGCGATTTGATTTTCATAATCACTTTCAAATTGGATCAGCATCCTATTGATTTCAGACTTTGTAAAACCAAATTTTACTGCACGGTTTAATTCATTCATCGCCACCCTAAATGTTTCCTCTTGCATATTAGGCTTTGGACCGAGATACATTTTAAAAGCATCGTACAAACGAGCCATTCCCCTATAAGCAGTTTGCGTATAAATAAAAGGCGCATCAGCTTGTTGCCCTATTTCCTCAAAACGCGCATTAAGTAAATTGATGATGATGCTGTTATAAAGAACCTTCTTTAAATAGCCTAAGGTGTTTTTATCAGTAGGCTTTCTATAACGAATACTAAACGTTAAGGCCGAAGTAGCTACTTCTTTATCCATACCAATATCAAAGGCAAGTTCAGGATTGTCTTTAATTTCTACCTCAAAACGTTTGGGAGGGTTTTCTACTGCAGGAATAGAAGCGAACTTCTTCTTTATTTCAGCTTCCATTTCATCCACATTAATATCACCGATAACAGCAATCGCCTGTAAATCTGTTCGATACCAGTCGTGATAAAAATCACGTAAAGCGGTATATTCAAAATTGTCAACAATGTCCATAAGACCAATAGGACTTCTTACTGCGTATTTGGAATTATTGTACTCAGTATCCATGGTCGCTTGCCTAATACGTCTTTTACCATTCTGCCTTGTACGCCATTCTTCTTTAATAACACCCCGTTCAGCATCTATTTCCTCATCAGTCAACAAAAGATAATTGGACCAATCGTGTAATATCTGCAATCCCGTTTCCGTCATCTCTGTTGTGGTTGGCACTTTACTTAAATAATACACTGTTTCATCGAAAGATGTATAGGCGTTGATGTCACGACCAAAAATGAGTCCGTTTTCCTGTAACTTGTTCAACACACCCTTTCCAGGGAAAGACTCCGTCCCATTAAATGCCATATGCTCCAAAAAATGAGCAAGCCCCTGTTGGTCATCATTTTCTAGAATTGAACCTACATTTTGAATGATATAATAACTGGCAACGTCTTTGGTAACATCGGTACGATGTAAATAATAAGTCATACCATTTTCCAAAACACCTTTTCTAATACTTTTATCCAAAGGAAGGAACTGGTTTTCGGTGAGGCTGTCAGTAGCCGTCACTGTCTCCGTACGATCTGTTTGAATCACCTTTTTTGCCTTACAGCCTAAAAGTAATATCGCAATAGTAATAATAATTGACAATACAATTGAGTTTGTTTTCATCTGTTTATTTATATGGTTCTTCAGTCAATCCAGTATGTATAAAAACAAGTCTTTCGATATAGAAATGGTTCCTACATCAAAAGACTTGTTTTGTTTAATTTCCTTATAAAAAGATTCTAAAACCCTATATAAAACCCACCATTCTCCTCTGCCATTCGACGCATAAAAACGACCTTAGAATCTTTACTATTTTTCTTACGATACACCTCCCCTACCCCAATGGTATTTATAATTCGCTTTCCTTTGTTTAAGCCCTTTATAAAAGCCAATACTTCTTTATAGGGATCTTCTGGACATTCTGAACTGCCAGCGATGGATTTGGTCGGAAGACCATCTGATAAGAACGTGATGGTTCCTGCGTCTTTATAAGCAGGATCGGTTAAAACGTGTTCTAAAACCGAACGGGTTGGCGTACAGTTTCTAGCATAAATGGGCGAAAGGTGGCGATAGATGGCATATTTTTGGTCGTCGGTTACTTTTACCAAACGATTGTAAAGCGCATCCCAATCTTGGGTTGGAGATTTAGGAAAAATGACAATGTCGATGTTATAAGTATCGTCCATAGACGCCACCAACATTTTAAGCCCCGCCTTTACTTGATCCAATTTTTCTGGTTCTGGATTGTCATCCATACTTCCAGAAACATCGACCACAAAAACGTTCTTTTTACCATTTAAATCAAGCCCCGTTCTATCAATTTTAGTACCTGTTGGTTCTTTAACAGGTGTTTTCTTTTGTGCTTCCGCCAATTCCACCTCCGTTTCTCTGAGTTTTTTATCCAAGCGACCATTCTTCTTTTGGACTTGCTCATTCTCTGTTTTCAAATCGGTATTGACCTTTTTAAGTCGAGCCAGTTCATCTGCCATTTTATCGACAGCATCCTTTACAAACTCTTTATCGTTTGAAGTGGTTTTAACTGTTTTAGCCAGATCGGCATTTTCCGCCGCCAACTGCTCGATTTTTGCCCTTAATTCTGAAATGGCGTCTTCTAATGCTTTTTTATCTTCCAAACACTTGGCGATTGCTCCTTGCTGCTCCTCCAACTGCTCGTTGATTTGTACCGAAGCTGCTCCAGCATCTTTTTGTTGTAAGCGAAGATTTTCGATTTGCTTCTGAAGATCGTCACGCACTTGTTTGGTACTCGATAGTTCATTTTGCAATTTAGAATTATCGGCAGAAAGATTGGTACTGTTCTTGACCTGTTCCCTAAGCGTTTCAAGTTGTTTGTCCAACTCCTGATTCTGGACCTGTACCTTTTGCTTTTCATTCTCAGATTTAGCCAATTGCGTTTGTAGAGCCTCCACCTGTTCTTGCAATTTGGTAATATCGGTTTCTACTAAGTTTACTTTAGATTGCAGATTGGACACAACCGATTTGTCTACCTTACCATCTAAGCTATTAATCATAGATTGGATTTCGGTGACATCTAACTTGAGTTCCTTGAAGGTCTCTAATTCTTGAAGCTGTTCCCTCATTTGACCGTCTAGCTTAGGAATGATTACAAACAAAATCAAAACTGCTCCCAATGCACCAGAGAGCAAATCAATAAACGAAACATTAAATACGTTGATTTCTTTTCTTGCCATATTCAGTTATTATTGCTAATAGTAGATAGTAGGTATTGAGATTTGAGATTTTATTAAAACTCAAAAATTTCACAATAAAAAAGTCTAACACCTAGAGTCTAATATCTTGAATCTAGTACTATAATTTGTTTTTCTCAGCAAAGATATGATTTTAAAACGATGGTTGAATGTAAAGGATTGTTCATTTTCGCTAGTCTTATAAAAATATTGACCTTTTAAGTAAGATTTCAAATTTAACCAAAACAGCCCTTTTGTTGTTTATTTTAAAGTATGTTTGCACCCTGAAAATTATCAAGTTCAAGAATCAAGTTCAACAGAGCTGGTTCGTCAGTCCAATGGCATACCAATGTTGACTAGATTGGCACAGCAACGAAAGCACCTCAAAATCCAATTATTATAAAATGAGCATACAAAAGACCATTGAAGCAGCTTGGGAAGACCGCAGCCTGCTCAAAGAATCATCGACTTTAGACGCCATTAATGAGGTGGTTGCCTTATTGGACAAAGGTGAAATAAGGGTGGCACAGCCGACCAAAGAAGGGTGGCAAGTGAACGAATGGGTTAAAAAAGCAGTTATATTGTTTTTTCCGACTGCCAAAATGGAAACCATTACTGTTGGACCTTTTGAATTTCACGATAAAATTCCTTTAAAAACCAATTTTGCAGCTTTGGGAGTTCGAGTGGTTCCACATGCTATTGCCAGATATGGTAGTTTTGTAAATAAGGGAGTCATTATGATGCCTTCTTATGTAAACATTGGTGCTTATGTTGACAGCGGTACGATGGTAGACACTTGGGCAACGGTCGGTTCGTGTGCACAGATTGGTAAAAACGTACATTTGAGTGGAGGAGTTGGAATTGGAGGTGTTTTGGAACCTATTCAAGCGAGTCCTGTTGTTATTGAGGACAACTGCTTTATTGGTTCTAGAAGTATTGTAGTAGAAGGTGTAAAAGTTTGTGAGGAAGCCGTTTTGGGAGCCAATGTGGTGTTGACCCAATCGACTAAAATCATTGATGTAAGCGGAAGCGAGCCTAAAGAAATGAAAGGCATCATTCCTGCTCGTTCGGTGGTCATTCCTGGTACAGTAGAAAAAGAATTTCCGGCTGGTAAATTTCAGGTAAATTGTGCATTGATTATTGGTAAAAGAAAAGAATCAACCAATAAAAAGACCTCTCTAAATGAGGCATTAAGAGATTACGGAGTCTCGGTTTAATCATAGGTGATGGATGATGGGTGATAGATTAATTATCAGCCATCATCTATCACTTATCATCCATCAACCATCACTTATCAACTATCATCAACTATCACCTATCACTTATCAACTATAAACAAATGGAATCTAAAAGACAAATACAAGTAAGTAAGCTAATCCAGCAAGCGGTTAGTGAAGTTTTTCAAATGAGGGGAAGTGAGTTTTACGGAGCTGCTTTTGTTACGATTAGTGGAGTTTTGGTGACGCCCGATTTAATGGTTGCTAAAGTTCACCTCAGCGTTTATAATGTAAAAGAAAAACAAGAAGTCGTTGATGCAATCAATAAAAACAATGCTTGGATAAGAGGCGATGTTGGTAAAAAGATTCGCAACAAGGTAAGGGTCATTCCCCACATAGAATTTCACTTAGATCAATCCTTGGAAGAAGTGTATCAATTGGAAAATTTCTTTGAGAAAAACAAATACGCTGGAGAAGAAGAGTAATCAATACCTATCATTATTCCACACCTATCATTTTTCCACACCTGTCAGGTTTTAAAAACCTGACAGGTGTGGAAAAATGATAGGTGTGGAATAATGACGGTGTTGATTACTCTTCCTCAACATCATATACTTCTGCCTCCGACATCAAGTAATTCAGCTGATAAATATCGGTGGCATTGACCTGAAAGGTGCCACGAATGGTCAGTCTTTCATCGGTTTTAAATCGACGATGACCAGGTTTTAGTTCCAACTCAATAACCGATTCGGCACCTGCTGCTCCACAGAAAAAGCAATTTGCATATGGATAAGCAGACAATACATAATATTCTGCCTCCACATCTATGGGCAACATATAACCAGTAATATATACTTCTTGATCGTTTAAAGCGGTAACTTCTTCACTAAAAATGGGATAGCGAAAATACAGTTCGTTTTCTTCATTGTAACGGACTTCGTAGTCAAAATCCGCCAATTTGCCCCAACTGATTTTTTGTGGTTCGGTGGCAATAAATGCAAAACAAGTTATTAATAAAAAACTGAGATATTTCATATTTTATTTTAATTAAGAGAAAGGGGTAAATCGTGTGATTTTCAAATTTCAGATATACACATAAAATCTTGAAACTCCTAAATCGTAAAGTCTCAATTACCTACTGGTTACCCGTCTAAAGTTGCCAAACTGCTTCGTTGCATATACCCCTCGGTCGTAGCGACGAACCGTACGCTCGGGGTACGATTAGTCCGAACCCCGAGCGTAACGGTCCGCCGCTGCGGCCGAGGGGTGGATTTGAAAAAGTATTAAGCAACCTTAGACGGATAACCTTAATGATCATTTTTTAGATTAAGAATTGTATTTTGCTCGATGCTCGGAGTCTGTAAGTGTATCATGCTTCAAGCAAAAGCACCAAACACCGTATACCGTATACCGTATACCGTATACCGTATATTTAAAGTCCAAGTACCTTTTTTATTAGTTCCTGATTGTCTGTTGTAGCAGCAAAGTCGTCGAACGCCTTGTCGGTGGTTTCGATGATGTGTTTGGCGATAAAAGGCGCCCCTTCTCTGGCTCCTTGTTCGGGAGATTTCAGGCAACATTCCCATTCCATTACAGCCCAACCATCGTATCCGTATTGAGTGAGTTTAGAGAAAATTTGTTTAAAATCTACTTGTCCGTCACCCAAAGAGCGGAAGCGACCCGGACGTTCTTTCCAGCCTTGATAGCCGCCATATACTCCACATTTTCCATTGGGACGAAACTCTGCATCTTTGACGTGAAACATTTTTATAAACTCATGATAAATGTCAATGTGTGCCAAATAATCCAATTGTTGTAAAATAAAATGACTTGGATCATACAGCATATTGACCCTTTTATGGTTGCTGGTTGCTTCTAAAAAACGCTCAAAAGTTACCCCATCATGCAAGTCCTCACCCGGATGAATTTCATAACACAAATCCACTCCATGTTCATCACAGTGATTTAAAATAGGCAACCACCTATCGGCAAGCTCTTTAAAGCCTGCCTCCACCAATCCGGGAGGGCGCTGCGGCCAAGGATACATTGTATGCCACATAAGCGCACCCGAAAAAGTAACATGTACGTCCAAACCCAAATGTTTGGTCGCAACAATGGCGTTCTTTACTTGCTTGACCGCCCAAGCTGTCCGCTCTTTGGGACGCCCCCGTAAAGATTCAGGCGCAAAGCCATCAAATAGTTCATTGTAAACAGGATGCACCGCCACCAACTGCCCCTGCAAGTGAGTAGAAAGTTCTGATATTTGCAAACCACATTCTTCCACTCTTCCTTTTAGATCATCGCAATATTGCTTGCTTTGAGCCGCTTGATCTAAATTTATAAAACGAGATTCCCAAGTTGGAATTTGCACTCCTTTGTATCCCAAGTCAGCCGCCCACTTACAAATCCCTTCTAAGGTATTAAATGGGGCAACATCACCTACAAATTGCGCCAAGAAAATCGCTGGTCCTTTTATCATTTTTAGTTTTTTGTGTTTGAATTAAAGCCGTAATAAAACATTCTAGATTCTTTCACTCATCATTCATCATTAAAACTTCGTCCACTTTGATTTGCTGTTACTAGAAACGATGACCCGATCAATAAACTGCATTCCTCGGATTCCGTCCTCAATTTTGGGATAGTCGTTCCACTCTGATTTGGGTTGTTTTCCTATTTTATTGGCTTGAATACTGAGCGCAACATTCTTATAAATATTTGCAAAAGCTTCTATAAAACCCTCGGGGTGTCCTGCTGGCAATCGAGTCGCCCATTGAGTGGTTTTAGCTTGTTTTCCGACTCCTGTTCGCCATATTTGTTTGGGTTTGTCCAAAGGGCGATAAACAACACTATTTGGCTGCATTTGAGACCAATCCAATCCACCCTTTTCACCATAAATTTGAATGCGTAAGTTGTTCTCCTCTCCTGCGGCAATTTGACTGGCATACAAAACGCCTTTGGCACCATCTTCGAGTTGCAACAACATTGCGCCATCGTCATCCAACTGTCTGTTTTCAACAAAGATATTGAGGTCGGCACAGAGATGAGTAATTTTTAACCCTGTTACATATTCCAACAGATTTTCGGCGTGCGTACCAATGTCTCCCATACAACCTGCCTTGCCCGATTTACTCGGATCGGTTCTCCAACTGGCTTGCTTTTGACCCGATTCTTCGAGGCGAGTAGAGAGCCATCCTTGTGGATAGCCAGCGATCACTTTACGAATTTTACCCAATTTCCCAGCAGCAATAAACGCCTTCATTTCTTTGACCATTGGGTAGCCTGTATAATTGTGGGTTAGAGCAAAAATAGCGTCTCTTTTAGCAATTTCCTTTTGTAGGCGAATGGCTTCTTTTAGGGTAAACGTTACTGGCTTATCACACACTACATGGAATCCACTTTTCAAAGCCAAAAAGGCGGGATCAAAGTGTAGGTGATTGGGCGTAACAATGGTTACAAAATCCATTCGCTCTTCTTCTGGCAACTGCTTTTCTGTTTCCATCATTGTTTTATAATCTGGATACGTACGAGCTGGATCAATGTATAATGCTTCACCCGATTTTTTGGACTTCGCAGGATTGCTGCTAAAAGCACCACAAACCAATTCAATGTGTCCATCTAACCTGGCTGCCATTCTATGAACTTCGCCAATAAAAGCTCCTTGGCCTCCACCGACCATTCCCATTTTTACTTTTTTCTTCACTTTTTAATTTTGAATAACTGAATTTGAGGCTGTTTTAAAAAAGTTGATAATGAAATAAAACGATTTTGTAAAATATCTAAAAATATGCTTTTAAGATACCCATCTAAGCTTGCCGAACTGTTTCATTGCCTGTACCCCTCGACTTCGCTCGGGGTACGATTAGTCCGAACCCCGAGCAGAACGGTTCGTCGATACGATCGAAAGTACATGGTATAAGGCAATTCGGCAAGCATAGACGGATAGCCTACTTTTATAAATGCTTTTAGAATTTTCATTAAAAATTTTCATTTGATTAGGTAAATATAATAAGAATTAATCAAATTTAGAATGCTGAACCAAAACGGGAATTTTTTTCGTATAACTCCTAATATGACAGCTGTGAATAAAGATATAAATTTAGCGAAAAGAGTTTTGGTGGTAGAGCCCGATCCAGATTTTAGACAATTGATAGAATACATCACCAAACTGAACCCAGAATATGAGGTGCATTGCTTCGATAGTGCAAGGGCTTGTCTTGCCAATCTACACTTAGACCCCAACATTATTACCACCGATTATCATCTTCCCGATATGACAGGTAGCGATTTTTTGGCTGAAATAAAAGAATACAATGAGAATATTGCCATCATCATTTTATCGGATCAAACGGACATTCCAACGATCATAGAAGCGGTAAAATCTGGTGCCGATAATTTTATCCCCAAACACAGTGAAGTTTCACTCTTAAGAAGTGAGCTGATAAAAACGTATCACCGTTTGCGGAATTATATTGCTTTGCGTAAAGATGTAAAAGTCATTAAAAACAAAGTAGATCAAAACTTCCGTTTTAATGAAACCATTATTGGAGAAAGTACTGCCATCAAAAAAATATATTCTTTGTTGGAGAAAGCTTCTAGAACCAATATTACGGTCATGATTACGGGAGAAACCGGAACCGGAAAAGAATTGGCAGCTCAGGCGATTCACTATAATTCGTCTAGGAAAAAAGAAAAATTTGTGGCAGTCAATATGGCAGCCATTCCTACCGAATTGATAGAAAGTGAATTGTTTGGTTATGAGAAAGGTGCCTTTACTGGTGCCAACTCTAGGAAGTTGGGTAAGTTTGAATTTGCCAATAGAGGAACGCTCTTCTTAGATGAAATTGGAGAGATGGACATCAATACGCAAGCCAAATTATTGCGTGCCCTTCAGGACAGAGAGTTTGTTCGTGTTGGAGGAATGGAGCCTGTTCCTTTTGATGTACGCATCATTGTTGCGACTCATAGAGATTTGGAGCAACGGGTGTCGGAGGGTTTGTTTAGAGAAGATCTCTATTATAGAATATTGGGGCTGCCCATCAAACTACCACCTTTGAGAGAGCGAGAGGACGATGTGCTTATTTTAACCAATTACTTTCTTAAAAACTTTTGTAGGAAAGAAGAAAATATTGGAGCAATTACGTTGTCGCCTTCGGCTATTGAAAAAATTAAAAATTACGCTTTTCCAGGTAATGTTCGTGAAATAAAATCGACCATTGAATTGGCAGCTGTTTTGGCTGAGAACAACCAGATCACTTCTGAAGATTTGCGCTTTAGAAGTCCACAAACGATGAAGAAGTTACTTGCCGAAGAAATAACCTTGAAGGAATATACTGAGCGAATCATTCATCATTATTTAGAAAAGTACGACAACAATGTTGTACTTGTTGCTGATAAATTGGGGATTGGCAAGTCGACTATTTATAGGATGCTACAAAAAGACAAGAACGATGAAGTGATTTTTCCTGGCGTGAGGGGTGTGGCGAGTTGAGGATAATTACGTAATCATTTGTTAAAATATACTGGTCTAAAGTTACTAAATATTTTTCTAAATCCGCCCCTCGGCTACGCTCGGGGCTCAGACCAATCATACCCTCAGATACGCTCGGGGCTCAGACCAATCATACCCCTCGGCTACGCTCGGGTACAAGCAAAGAAGCAGTTTGGAAACCGTAGACGAGTAGTCTTCAGAAGTATCTTACAATAAAAAAGCCTCGATTTTCATTAGTGAAAATCGAGGCTTTATTTTATTATAAAAGGATGAAACAATTATCCTTTATTTTCTACAAATATTTTTGCTTGACCTTTCCAATCGTCTCTTTTGATACGACCAGGGAAAAACTCAATAGCTTCGTTTACTTTATCCTCATCTTCTGAAACGAATTTAGAAATTTGACGGAAAGTATAAATACCCAAGGCATTTAATTTTTCTTCAATAAATGGTCCGATTCCTTTAATCTCCTTCAAATCGTCTTTTTCAGATTGAGTAGCAACACCAATACGCTCAAAGTTGATGTTAGAAGCTTTCTCACGGATTCTTTCCAAAGCAACTCGCTTCTTGTCTTCCTTAGAAGCTGCAGCAGCGGGTTTTGCTGGAGCACTGTCTCTTAGGTCAGCCAATTTTTTCTTTAAAGCATCGACTTCTGCCTGACTGGCTTCGTAATCTGCTTTAAGCTTCGCATCGCCTCCACCTTCAGCAGGAACACGAACGATTTTTTCAACGATGACTTCTTTGACCTGAGCAGGTTGTGCACTTGCCAATTTCAATTGACCTTCCAAATCAGCAATACGACTTGTAAACTGAGAAACATCGGCACCTTTCTCCACGATTTTTTCTACCTCTACGATTTTCTCGACGATCACTTCTTTGACTTCAGGAGTATTTGAAGCAGATGCTTTCAACTGCTCTTCCAAGTCAGCGATACGAGTTGTATATTGAGAAACATCTACATCTTGTACTGGTACTTTGACCAATTTCTCAACGACTTTCTCCACTACTTTAGGCTCATCTCCACCTTTGGCCTTGAATACCTCAATATCTTGAAGCAATTTACCATTGGTCATTTGTAAAGAGTTGTAATCACTTTGCGTTTTATTAAACTCCGCTTGAAGCGTTGCCATTTTAGCATTTAAGCTTTCAACCTCAGACTTATTATCATTGCCTTTGGCAGCTGCTAATTTTGCCTTAAGTTCTTCTACTTCTTTACGGCTAGCCTCTAGTTTGTTGTCTGCTTCTGCTTGAACGTTGTTAAACGAATTAAACTTCTTATTCAGCTCGTTAAAGTCTGCATTAAGCTTATCGTTGCGGTCACGCATGGTACGAAGTTTTTGCTCCAGTTCTTGCACTTCCTTGCTGTTGTCTGCTTTTTCGACTACACGCTCAACGACTTTTTCAGAAGAACCAGCCCCAGAGCTAATTTTGCTACTAAGCGTACTACGCTCGGTTTCAAGTTGACGGTTGGTTTCCATCAAATCATTGATGGTTGCATCTTGTCCTTTGAAACGCGCCTCTAATTCCTCATACTTAGCTTTGAGTTCCTTGTACTTGGTATTAACACCAGCTCTTGCATCGTAATCACTTTTCATACGATTAAACTTGGTACGCCAGTCGTCTCTATCAGAAGTAAGGCTTAATTTTTCTGCGGCCAAACCTTCTCTTGTTGATTCTAAATCTGCTGCATAGCGGTTTCTATCCTTTAACTCTCTTTCTTTGGTTTGGTAGTCGCCTTCTATTCCTAAAAACTTATCTCTCCAATAAGAAATTTTAGAACCACGCAACAACCAAGCAATGAGAAAGCCAATGATGGCTGATACCAACATTGCAATGAATATAAATAATCCTGCTGAAATCATTCTTGATTTATTTTTTGATTTGTAATTTAATTATTTTGCTAAAAATGAAAGAGTCTTCCCTTAATTCAATCGGATTTCTACCCGACGATTTTTGGCTTTTCCCTCACTCGTATTATTGTCTGCAATCGGAGATTCTTCTCCTTTAGAAGTAGTACTAATTTGTGTAGCACCAATGCCATTGTCAATTAAGTACTGCTTAATTTTATCGGCACGCTTTTGTCCCAATCTTTTATTGGCACCAGCATCTCCAGCAGAATCGGTATGACCTGTCAGCGTTACACTTGCCTCTTTATCATAATCCAAATACTCTCTCAACTCACGGAAGTAGGTACGCATTTCTTCATCAAGCGTAATTTGGTTGCTTCCTGTATCGAAGTAAAAGTTCTTAGGTTTTCCTTGCAAACGGGTTTTTACCCCAGAGAAGAATTGAGCTAAGCGACTTTTAACGGCATCGTCATCATATCTTGAAAATACAAAATCTAAATTGCCATTTGTTTTATCCGCAGCATTAAATTTCAAGTCAGATAATTCAACACCAACAATATCGATTCTATTTTTATCGAGATTTGGAGCTGCAGCAAGTATTTTCTTACGAACAGCTTTTGCCCTTGCTTCTCCTAAGTTTTTAGAAAACGAAAAGTTTTTTTCGCTGGGTAAGTATTTACCTGTAATGGTGAGTGCTTTGTCTCCATTGTTTGAGAGGTAAGTCCCTACTTTTTGGAGTGCATTGTCTACATTTTGATTGCCTTGGAGATTGCTTCCCGAACGGTCAAATAAAAGACCTTGAGCTGAAGAAGCTACTAAAGTAGCGCCATCCTGAACGATAAAATCACCTGTTGGCTTTGGAGCTGGCTTAGGTGCGGGTTTGGGGGCAGGAGTTGGAGCTGGAGTCGCCGCAACTGCTTGCGTTGTACCTCCACACAATCCCCTAATCTCACATACGTAGCAATAAGTATTGCCGAGTATCCAACATATTAGTAGGATAACCAAGGCACTTATTATTCCTTTCATGGATTCTTTTTGTTTTATTCTGTAAAAAATATAGATGATCAAACGATTCACAAAGAGTCATCGTTGTCAATAATTCGACCCAATAATTCGTTATTGGTCACCGATTAAAGAGAAATCGGACATTTAGGACGTTATAGATTCAGTATTTTTATATTAATAAATTTTTTAATTCTTTAAAATACTGGAAATGAATAACTGACTTAAACAGCAAATATACTAATCCCTATGGTTTTTTTGATAATATGGAGCGTGTTTCCAAGCAGATTTGCTTTAAATGTAGCCTTTTTTGCAATTATTGTGCAAATGGTTTAAAAAAATGAGTTTTTAGTAACCTCATACACTGTTTGACCGTAGGACTGTCATTAGTCTAGTGTGCGATTGCTGATGAAAAAATGAAAATGGAGATGAAATGTGAAATGGAAATGTGAAATGGAAATGTGAAATGGAAATGAAAATATGAAAATGTGAAATGAAAATGAAAATGAAAATGAAAATATGAAAATGTGAAAATGTGAAAATGTGAAATGGAAATGTGAAATGTGAAATGGAAATGTGAAATGAAAATTAAGATGAAATGAAAATGCACACATAATATAGCAATCCTATTTCTTTTTAAGAAGTTGTCAAGGTAGAATACATTTACTATATATAGGTTTTGATTTTCTATTTTAATTTAGGCTTGCTACAGTATAGGTTTTGATTTTCTATTTTAATTTAGGCTTGCTACAGTATAGGTTTTGATATTGATTTTCTATTTTAATTTAAGCTTGCTACAGTATAGGTTTTAATTTTAATTTTCTATTTTAATTTAAGCTTGCTACAGTATAGATTTTGATTTTCTATTTTAATTTAGGCTTGCTACAGTATAGGTTTTGATTTTGATTTTCTATTTTAATTTAAGCTTGCTACAGTATAGATTTTAATTTTCTATTTTAATTTAATTTAGACTTGCAATATCGAAGTTTTATTCCCCTCTTTTTTTGGAAGCTCTTATTAATTTGGGTCCATACCACAACCACCAACCTGCAAGAATCAATAATATTAGGCCAAAACCCAATATGTTCATAGAAATCAATTTAAAGTTGTCTCCTATGATGGAGCCGTCGTGGATGGTTTCAATAAAATCTGAATGTCTTTTTGCCACAGAATATACTTTTCCTGTCGTGGCATCTACTTGGACTTCCCAATAGCCTGTTTCAAATAAAACTTTAACGATTCCTTTGGATGGACGGGCGTCGATGCGATCGACGATTGGTAATTGGCTGCTGTTGAGTTCCTCCATTAAGGCGGTCTGTGCTACCTCTTCTAAATGATACAGGGGCAACCACTCTTTTAAATTTGTTTGCTGTCCTTTTTGGGTTGGAGGTTGAAGGAGGTCAACGTTTTTTTTCCAACCTAATAAAACACCTGTAACAGCACTTATCAATAAAAAAACGGCCAATGCCAATCCAACGTACCGATGAATTTTTCGGAACTGTCGTAGTGAAAGGACGTATTTTTTTACTGAGTTCATAAATTATTGATAGAAAATATTTTGTTGTGTTTGTTCTAAAATAACATTAGGTGTAAACGAAATTTTTACATTTGTTTACACCTAATGATTTTTCCCTTACGTTGGGGAGGTTTTGTTGTAACGTAATTTACCGATTAATTGGTTTGCTGTTGTTGTGTGGAGACGTTTCTGTGAAATGTTTCTGTGAGACGTTTCTGTGAGACGTTTCAGTGAAATGTTTCTGTGAGACGTTTCAGTGAAATGTTTCTGTGAGACGTTTCAGTGAAACGTCTCTACGGACGGACGACATACCAATTAACGCTTTTTCTTCTTTTGGCGGTTGGTTCCACGTTTTTGTGCGGGTTCGTTTGTTCCGCCTCCACCATTGCCTGAACGTTGTTGTTTCAGCTGCTCTTGCTTCTTCTGCTGATCTTCCAACATTTGCTGCATCTTTTTACCAAAACGACCTTGTTTCTTAGGCTTAGATTTTCGCTCTTTCAATTGTGCCCGCAACTTATCTTCGTCAATAAAAAACTTCTTGATGGTCCATTGTTGACCAAAGGTGATGATGCTTGATAAGAAGAAATAGTACGTCAATGCGGCGGCAAAACTGTTGAAAATGAATATCAAGAAGAAGGGCATAATGTACTGAATGTACTTCATTTGTGAATTGGCTCCCGCTTGCATACTCGAATTTAATTGGGTATACGCCAAACTGGCACCGGCACTCATTAGGGTAAACAAACTGACGTGTGCTCCATAAAATGGAATCGAGAATGGTAGGTCTAAAATCGAATCATAGGTAGATAAATCGCTTGCCCATAAAAAGGATTCCTGACGGAGTTCTATTGAGTTGGGGAAAAAATAATACATCGCCACCAGAATTGGGAATTGTAGTAATTGTGGTAGACAGCCTCCCAGCGGATTTACGCCAGTCTTCTGGTATAATTTCATGGTCGCCTGTTGCTGCTTTTGCGGATCGTCTTTGAACTTTGCTTTCAATTCTTCCATTTCTGGCTTTAAGACACTCATCTTAGCCATAGATTTGTACGAACGAAAGGTTAGTGGGAAAAGAACAGATTTTACAATTAAGGTCAATAATAAAATGATGATACCGTAGCTTGCAATATACCTATTTAGAAAGTTAAACAATGGAATGATGACGCCCAAATTAACCCAACGAATAAACGAATAGCCCAAATAAACAGACTTCTCTAATCCAATCTCTTTGGCTTTTAAAGTATTGTAGTGGTTTGGACCAAAATAAAATTCCATTGGGTAATTGTAATCCGCCAAACGCCCATAAGGCAAGTACAAATCGGCACTCAATACCTTTAAAGTAGAATCTGTTTCAGCCTTTGGTTCTTCCGATGAAATTTTACTAACATACAGCTCTCTGCCCTTTGCAATGATGGTCTGATTAAAGAATTGTTGGTGCATTGAAAGCCATTGCACCTGTTTTTTCGCCAAATCTTCCTCATCGTCTCCTCGCTCAGATAAATAATCCAATTCGTCCGCAAAGTCATAGTAATAAAAAGTAGCCTTGTTTCGGTTGTATACTAAATCACGTTCTTGCAGTAAGAGGTGGTTGTCCCAATTCAATAAAATATCGTTGCTGGTGATTCTATCTTGTAGCCCCACAATGTTCAAGTTATAGTCTAAAGAATAGTCCGAATCGCTCAATTGGTATTTTTGCTCAATATATTGACCATCGCCAGCTGTGAGGCGATAGGTTAAGCCTTTTCCAGTGTTTTCTACTACCTCAAAGTTAAAATCTTGAGTGGAAAAGCCTTTATTGTCCAAAAAGAACTGATAGGTAAATACATCTCTAGGATCGCCCATTAGTAAGAGCGGATCACCTGTATAGGTTTTATAGCCTTTGACCTCTACTTTTTCCAGACGTCCACCTTTGCTGTTAAAAGTAAGCTTGAGGTCGTCGTTTTCGATGGTTGTATTGGTCGCAGGAACGTCTGCTGCTTGATTGAAGGTAGTCAACAGCTCTTTATCAGACAATACGGCATTGGTCGTTGGTTGTTGAGTAACAGGCGCAGCCAGTGGATCCTCTTTGGCAGCCAACTCTTTATTTTGTTGCTCTATTTCGTCCTGACTGGGTTTGTTGATGACCTGTAAAAGGGTCAACATTCCAAATATCAGCAAAAAAGCTAGTAAAGTTTTCTTATCCATGTTTTTCTATAATTCAAGTCCAAGTTCAACCGGGCTGGCGCACCAGTTCAAGCGCACATACTAATTGTAAATAGGCGTTGATTGATTGAATCAAACTACTAATTTCTATGTTTTATAAAACAACAAAATAAAATTAGCCCCACAAAGGTTTCATTTTAACAAAATTTGGGTGTGCAAAGGTAGGAAAAAAAGCCTTTTGAAGGTGCATATTTGGCTTTAAACAATTTTGCATGTGTTGCGGGTGTATAGAGATAAAGGGCGATGCAGAAATATGTGCCGTGCCCTTGGCACTTTGCAATCTATTGTTATGGTATGTGTTTTTGGATTTATATGATTTTGAATGTGCATTGAGATAAAGGGCGATGCAGAAATATGTGCCGTGCCCTTGGCACTTTGCAATCTATTGTTATGGTATGTGTTTTTGGA
>ENA-ORXT01003242-ORXT01003242.1-marine-metagenome-genome-assembly--contig:-NODE-3242-length-18233-cov-10.382243_pt1 | contig 18233 bp, 13 predicted proteins | sample MGYA00237868_ERZ511482 | MGnify/ENA metagenome assembly ERZ511482 | reverse complement strand
GGCATGCGCTTCTTCCGCTCGCCCTTCCACGAGGGGCTGTGGCTGAACCTGCACCCGGGCAAGGGCCTGCCCGAGGCCCTGTTCGACACCGGCTCCGCCGCCCTGCCGCGCGAGGCCGTCACCGGTGCCTGCCTGCTGATCGCACGTCACCGCTGGGAGCAACTGGGCGGCCTGGACGAGCGTTACGTGATCGGCGACTTCGAGGACTCCGACCTGTGCCTGAAGGCGCGTGCGGCCGGCATGGAGGTGCTGCTGTGCCCGAGTGCCCGGCTGTTCCACCTGGAGCGCCAGTCGCAGGCGCTGGAGGGCGCCGGCGGATGGCGCGAGGAGCTGACCTGGTACAACGGCTGGCGCCACGCCGGCCGCTGGCACGATACGCTGAGCACCATCGAGACCGGCCGGGTACCCGCCGGCACGCGGGCACGGACATGAACGCCCCCGCCCGCGTGCTGGTCGTGGCCCACGGCCACCCGGAACTGTGCGCCGGGGGCGGCGAGATCGCCGCCTGGAACCAGCACCGCGCCCTGAACGCGTGCGACGACTTCAGCTCGGTGTTCCTGGCCCGCCACGACGACCCGGCCCGGTTGCACGGCGGCACGCCGTTCAGCGGCACCGGGCGCGCGGACGAGATCCTGTTCCACGCCACCATGCCGGACTGGTTCCGGTTCTCGCAACCGGACAGCGCCCTGGTGTGGCGCGACTTCCGCGACGCGCTCGACACGGTACGACCGGACATCGTGCACTTCCACCACTACGTGCACCTGGGACTGGAGCTGATCCGGGAGGTCAAGAACCGCAACCCCGACACGCCGGTGCTGCTGACCCTGCACGAGTACTTCGCGATGTGCCACAACCACGGCCAGATGATGAAGCGGCACGAGGACGTGCCGTGCGAGCGCGCCACGGCCATGGACTGCTCGCGCTGCTTTCCCGAGCACTCGCCGCAGGACTTCGCCCTGCGCGAGGGCTTCATCAAGTCGCACCTGGACCTGGTCGACCGGTTCATCGCTCCCAGCCGCTTCCTGGCCGGGCGCTACATCGACTGGGGGATCGACGCGTCCCGGATCGAGGTGATCGAGAACCTGCTGCCCCCGCAGGAGATCGCGGGCGGGACGGGTGGTGCGAACGGTGCCGCACGCGAGCGTGGCGATGCCCCGCTGCGGTTCGGCTTCTTCGGGCAGATCAACCATTTCAAGGGGGTGGAGCTGCTGCTCGAGGCGGCCTGCCTGCTACCCGGGTCGCTGCGCCGCAGATGCCGCTTCGACATCCACGGCAGCGGCCTGGAGCGCCAGTCGCGCGGCCTGCGCGAACGCATCCGCGCGCACGCGGACGAACTGGGCGATCGGGTCCGGCTGCACGGCAGCTACCGTCCGGCCGACATCGGCGCGATGATGGACGGGACCGACTGGATGGTGATGCCGTCGCGCTGGTGGGAGAACTCGCCGGTGGTGATCCTGGAGGCACGCCGCGCCGGTCTGCCGGTGCTCGCCGCCGACATCGGTGGCATGGCCGAGAAGATCGACGACGGCGTCACCGGCCTGCACTTCCGGGTCAACGACGCCGCCTCTCTCGCCGGCCGCCTGCGCGAGGCGATCGAGGGCGGCGAGCCGATGCGGCACGCGTTCGCGCAACGCATGGCGGCGACCGGCGACGCGCGGGCCGATCTGGAGCGCCACCTCGGCCTGCACCGCGCGTTCGCGGACGGGCGGGCCGGTACGGCGGGCGTCACGGCACTGCGCCCGGCGGCCTGAAAGCGGCTTGAACGTGTCCCGGGAGCGCCGACCCGGAAGCGGACCGGGCCAGCCGTTCCGGGCGTCTCAGACCAGCAGCAGCAGCAGTACCGCACCCACCAGCGTGCCCCAGGCCACGTCGGCCAGCAACCGCGAGGCGGACGCCGCGCCACCGGAGCGGTCGGGCCTGGCGATCCTGGGCAGCACCGACGCGTCGTCCACGGTCAACGTCTTCGCGCGCGCCAGGGCATCCCCGATCGGCAGCCCGCAGGCGATCGCGTAGCTTGCGAACTCGCGTGCCGCGTGCGCGCCGCCATCGCCCGGGTTGTGCCGGATCAGCTGCACCAGCAGGTTGACCGAGTGCACGTCGATCTCCTGGCCGCGCAGCAGGCGCCGCTCGTGCGCGATGTCGCGTTCCAGTTCGGTCATGCGCTCCAGGCTGGCGATCAGGCGCGTCCGGTCCACGCCGTCCTGGCCGTAGGCCTCGAACGCGGCACCCACGCTCGACTCGATCAGCCGCTCGCGCGCCTCCAGCTTGCCGTGCACGCTCATCTCGGTCAGCACCGCCGAGGTCTGGAACGGGATGCCGCCCGCGACCAGACCGGCCCGCAGCTCCTCCATCTCGTCCATCAGCTCGGTGATGGTGCGCACCGCCGTGCTGACCACGTTCCGGTCGGGGATGTCGGGGATGTCGGGGCCCGACGCGACGGCGGTCTCGTCGTTGGCGGCCACCGGCGCGGCAAGCGCGTCGGTCCGGGCACGCTCGGGGTCAGCCATGTCTTGCTCCCTGGTACAGGTTGACGATGCGCCGGAGCGGGCCGGTGCCCTCGCCCGGTGCCCGGTCCGTGGCGGCACGGGTGCCGGCACCGGCGCGCACCGCATCGAGTGCGCACGAGAAGCGCCCCTGCGCGTAGGCGTAGAGCTGCAGGTCGAGCTGGTTGCGCACCGCCAGTTCGTCGAACAGCGCATCGCCGATCTCGGCACGCAGCGACTCGATGCGCGCGTGACGCGTCGTGGCCGGATCCTGCAGCACGTTCTCGCGGTGCTCGACCAGTTCCAGGTCCGGGAAGCGCTGTCGCATCACCGGTCGCATCCAGTCGATCGATTCGGCGAAGCGTTCGACCAGTCCGAAGAACGGCAGCGCGTCGAGCCAGCGGCAGGCGCGGTCGAGCGCCTGCTGATCATGGCGCCCGAAGGCCTGGCGCGGATTGTCCGGATCGGCATGGCTCAGCCGGGAGGTCTGGAAGTTGGCGATGACGTTCACGTCCGACACGTCGAGCTTGGCACGCACGTACTCGGCCAGCGTCCCCTTCGGCGCCTCCAGCCGAGGCTGCTTCTGCCACTCGAACAGCCAGGCCGAACGCACCCGCGCCAGCGGATCGCGCAGGAACACGATGGGCGTGACCTCGAAGCCGTCGCCCGGAGGAGGCGGCACGAGCTGGTGCGAGGAGACGGCACGCAGCGCCGGGCGTTCGGCCAGGAACGCCTCCAGCTCGCGGGTGGCGATCCGGGCGCCCGAGGAGGCATGGTCGAACCCTGTCCACCGATCGCCCAGGGCATCCTGCAGCATGCGCTCGATGGAGGTGCCGCCGTTCTTGAACAGGTGGTAGTGGACGATGACGGCACGGGGCGCTCCGGCGCTCATGCCGCGCGCCCCTGCCACGGGGCCACCGGGCATGCGGGGGCACGGTCGGGGGCGGCGTCGCCGGTACCGCCGCCCTCGTCGACCCCGTCGGCCTTCAGCAGGCCGGTCGCCACGAAGACGTGCCGCATGTCCTCCAGCGCGACGTCGAACCCGTAATGGCTCACCGCCCGGGCGTGCGCCGCGGCAGCGATGCGCATCCACTCCGCGTCGTCATCGAGCAGCATCAGGCAATGATCGGCCCATTCGGCCGGTGTCCGCGCCACCAGCGCGTCGACGCCGTGCGACAGCCCGGTCGCCTCGATCGCGACCGGCGACAGCACCGATGGCACGCCGTAGGCCATCGCGTCGAGAACCTTGCCCTTGATGCCCGCCCCCGCACGCAGGGGAGCGACGAACACGCGGCAGGTGGCGAAGACATCGTCCAGCGACGGTGCGAACCCCTCGATGCGCACCGACGCTCCGAGCTCGCGACCCAGCGACGCCGGCAGGCGACTGCCGAACAGCCGCAACATCGTGCCCGGCCGCCTCGCCACGATCAGCGGCATGACCTCGGCGGCGAACCAGCGCACCGCATCCTCGTTGGGCGGGTGGGCGAACCCGCCGAGGAACACCAGGTCGTGACGCCCGACCACCGAGTCGGGACGCGGCTGCACGTCCAGTACCCAGGGGCACGGGAACACGTGTTCGCAGCGCATCAGGTGCGAGGCGATGATCTCGCGCTCGGTCGGGTTGTAGGACAGCACCGCGTCGACCTGCTCCATGACCGCCACCTCGCGATCACGCGTGGCGGCCGGTCCGTCCTCGCCACGAAAGTCCGTCTCCCCGCGCGCGATCGCGGCACGCATCTCGCGCAGGAAGTGCAGGTCGGCGTTGTTGAACAGCACCGGGCCCGACACGTGCCTGCGCACGTGTGGCAGGACGCGCTCGGCGACGTCGAAGCGGGTGATGTAGACCGCGTCGAACTCCGATCCGCGCCGCTCCAGGAACACCTCCACGCTGGTGTGGAACGGGGCGTGGATGCACTCGATGCCCAGCGCCTGCAGCGCGTCGACGTGCTGGCCGACGTGACGGAAGTTGTGCGGCACGAAGGTCAGCTTGCACCCCAGCGCGATCATCAGCCGCATCTCCTGCACCGCGGCGTGACTGCCCGCATCCTGCCCGGGGCACGGGAAGGCGTGATCGATCACCAGCACCCGCAGCGCGCGGCACCGGTCCTTGTTCAGCTGCACCGACTCGCCCTCCGGGCCCAGCCCCGCGAAGGCGTGGCGCCACCGGGCGACGAAGCGCTCGGCGTTGAGCACCTGGTGGCGCTTCACGCCGGCATTCGGGTCGGTACCGTGACTGCCGCCCTCGTGGTGCACCACCGTGGCGTGCGGGCAGTACAGCGTGCGGTAGCCGGCCTCTCGCAGGGCGAACGCCAGATCGGTGTCCTCGTAGTAGGCGGGCGCGTAGCGCGGGTCGAACCCGCCCACCGCGTCCCACGCCTCGCGCGACACCATCAGGGCCGCACCGGTCAGGTAGTCGACGTCGCGCACGTAGTTGTATTCCGGCGCCTGCGCGTTCTCGCCGTGGCCGACGTTCCAGGGCACGCCGTTGTCCCACACGATGCCGCCGGCATCCTGCAGGCGTCCGTCCGGATAGACGAGCTTCGCCCCCACCGCCCCGGTGCGCGCGAAGCGTCCGAACACGCCGTGCAGCGCCTCGAGCCAGCCGTCGCACACCTCGGTATCGTTGTTCAGGAACACCAGGTGGTCCCCGCGCGCGACCTCGACGCCGGCACGGCAGCTGTGCAGGAATCCCAGGTTGGTGGCGTTGCGCACCACGACGAGATTCCTCACCGAGGCGGCGAACCGGGCGGTGGCATCGCCGGAGCGGTCGTCGACCAGGATGACCTCGAACCGCAGCGTGCCGGCGGCCAGGATCAGCGCGGCCACGCAGTGACGCGTCAGGGCCACCCCGTCATGGACCGGCACGATGACCGACACCTGCGGGTCATCGTGACGCGGCAGCACCAGCGCGGTGTCGGGGTGCACGGCGGCGTGCCCGGCCACGACGATATCGTGGGCCAGCACCACGTTGGCCGCCCGATCGGCTGCGCGCACGGTCCCGTCGGGATCGCCGTCGGCCCCGCCATCGAACCCGAGCTCGCGCAGCCGGGACGCCAGCGCCCGGTACCGGTAGCCGGCCAGATGAGAGAGCGCGCTGTAGCCGCTGCCCGCGGAGATGGCCAGAAGCTCCTCGTGGGGCGTCTGCACCGCCGGCAGGATCTCGGCCACGCGGGCCACGTGGCAACGGTGGTTGGCGAGCTCGACATCGAACACGTGCACGCATCCGTCGTACAGGCGCGGTGGCAGCGTCACGGCGAAGCGGATGCCGTCGGGCTCCAGGATCACCCGGGCGCTGGCGGCGAACTCGCCATCGGCGGTGACGACCACCACATCGTCCGTGCCCAGGCAACCCGCTGGCGCCTGCACGCTGCCGTGCACGCCGGCGATGTCGAACCGCTCGATGCGCGGCACGACGGGTTCGCCGTCCAGCGCGATGGTGCGCCGCGCGATCTCGCGCACCGGTCCGTCACCGGCACTCGACACCACCAGCGTGACCGTGCCTCCGGTCGGTGGCGCGTTGTCCACCGCCAGGGCGAACCCGCACCGCCCGCTGCCGAAGCCCGCCGCCGCCAGATCGGGGCGTTCCAGGTCGGCGGTGCCGTGCGCGATCGCCACGCCGTCCGCGCTGACCACGATCCGCACCGGCCGGTCCGGCTGCACCGGATCGAAGGCCCAGCCATCCACGACCCGGCCGTTGAACCGATCGACGGCACCGCGGAGGCGCCCGGCGTTCGCACCTCGACCGCGCAGCGCACGCCGCCAGCGGGCAACCGGGCCACCGCGCGGGCCTGCACCCGTCAGGCTGCTCATCGCGGCTCAGCCCACCTTCGGCAATCGCGCACCCACGTGCGCGTCCAGCGTATCGAGCATGGTGGCCACGCGGCTGTCCCAGGCGATGGTGTCCATGGTGCGCTGCCACCCGGCCGAGGTCGTGTCCGGGCGGGCCTGCAACGCCGCCGAGATGCCGGCGATGAAGCCTGCCGCATCGGCCGCGGTGCGGATGCCATCGCCCAGCACGCCCAGGTTCTGCACCTCGGTGCTGACGGTCGGCAGGCCGCAGGCGAAGTAGTTGTACACCTTGAGCGGGTTCATGCGTGCGGTCAGGCGATTGTTCAGATGCGGCAGCAACCCGACATCGAAACGTCGCAGCCAGGCCGGCAGCTGTTCGTAGGGCACCACGCCGGGCAGCCGCACGTTCGGGTACCGGGCCAGGCTCTGCGCGTTGAGGTTGTCGCCGGCGGGGCCGGCCAGCACGAAGGTGACGTTCGGCATGGCGGCGACCACCTCGTGCAGCAACGACCAGTCGATGCGGTCGCGCAGGTTGCCCACGTAGCCGGCGATCGGCCCGCGGATGTCCGCCAGCGGTGCGGGCACCGGTTCCGCCGGACGTTCCATGAACCGCTCCGCACCGTTGGGCACGACGGTGACGTCCGCGACGTGCTCGCTCATCGACTGCGCCAGCGCGTCGCAGTTGGCGAAGGTGACGTCGCTGACGGCCAACGTGCGCCGGTAGCTGTCGTTCAGGCGCTTGCCGTAGTCGCCCCGGCCGCCCCAGGCACGCTGGTCGTCGATCAGGTCGGATACCACGCCGGCGAAGCCGATCTCCTCCACCAGCGTCGGTGCATCCCAGATCACCGGACAGAACCAGGCCCAGGTGCGTTCGGGACGCATGCCGGCCGCCTCGATCTGCTTTCTGACCCACTGCGCGTAGTGACGGCGCTCGGGCAACGGCTCGCCCAGCAGGTGCCCGGACTGCCCGGGCTCCACGCCGACGAAGGTGCGGTGACGGACCGCTCCGGCGTCGTACAGCTCGAGCCGCCGGTCGAACAGGTTGCGCACGATCAGGTCCTGCTGGCCACCCGGCTCGTGCGCACCGGGCACGAAGTTCTGCTCCAGCATGCCCGCCCGCAGGGGCGCATCGAAGTGCAACAGCCGGTTCACCCGGCCGGAACTCGCCAGGTGACGGGCCACCATGTCCGAGCGGCGACCGTACAGACCGCTGTCGTTCTGCTTCCAGAAGAAGGCGATGTCGTAGACCGGTGGCCGGCTGCGCAGGATGTGCGGCAGGCGTCGGACCATGGAACGACCGAGCCGGCTGCGCAGGGAGACCACCTTGCGACTCTCCTCGTTGACAGCCTCGGGCCGGTCGGCGACCGGTAGCGCCGGCCTGCTCGCCGCCGGTGGCGAGACCGTGTTCACCGCGGTGCCCAGCGTCTCGCGCCGGCGTCGGGTGTACTCGTCGCGCAGCAGCTCCAGCGCATCCGACCAGGTATCGCTCAGCGAGCGTTGCTGCTCGATCGCCTCGGCGATCGCCCCTTCCAGCCGGGCACGGTTGACCGCCAGGCTCAGCTCGCCCAGGAAGGTCTGCCGTGCGCGCGCGGCGACCGCTTCCCGGGGTGCGGCATCGGCCCGCATCGCACGGATGGCGGCGGCCAGACCCTGCTCTCCGACCGCCGTGACCGCGCCCTCGGCGATCAGGTCGGCCAGCGGCGGCGTGGCGCTGGCCAGCACCGGCACGCCGAGCGAGAGCGCATCCGAGACCTTGGCCGGAATCTGGTACCGGCTGATCTCGTGATCGGTGTCCTGTATCAACGGCACGAGATCGGCACCGGCGAGCAGCACCGGCAACTGGTCGAACGGGCAATCCGGATGAAACACCACGCGCGCATTCGTGCAGGCCGCCAGCGTCTCGCGCAGCCGTGCATCGGTGAGCGTGCCGACGATGTGGAACACCAGCGTGGGATCGTCCAGTTCGTGCAGCGCGCGCGCGACCTCGCCCACCCCCTTGTGCGGGCGCGGCGTGCCGATGAACATCAGCGCGTACTCGTCGTCCGCGATCCCGAGCCGTGCCCGTGCATCGGCACGCGCCGCCGGATCGACCCGGAAGGCCTGCTCGTCGCGGGCGTGGCGCACGATGTGGCCGCCGAACGCGTCGCGCAGCGCGATGTTGGATACCGTGACCGCGTCGGCCGCCGGAATCAGCGATTGCGCGTAGCGCGTGGCCAGCTCCTCGTACGGCTCGACCAATGCCCGCGCCGCATCCTGACGCGCATCCTCGAGCGTGGCCGGTTCGCGATTGGCGAAGAAGGACAGCTCATGATCGTCGACATCGACGATCATCGGACAATCGCTGCTCTCCTTGATAAGTGCGCCCAGGTACAGCGAGGGCAGCCGCGGCTTGCACACGTAGACGATGTCGTAGGCACGCGCCGCGGCCAGTATCTCGGCCTTGGGCACGAAGTCGTCGATGTCGGTGCACCGGAACGAGCGGATGTTCAGCTCCTCCCCGGCCAGCGGCTTCCACAGCGATTGTCCGTAGCGGGCCCACATCGGTCCGACCAGGTCGACGTCCCAGTCCTTCTCCAGCAACCGGTACAGGACGTAGGCACGCCCGACCGGATTGTGGCCCAGGTCCCAGCACACCACGGCGGCCCTGCCGCGCGCGCGTCGCGCCGGCACGGGACGCGGGCGGCCGGTGGCCAGGGCCTGCTCGCGAGCCTCCTGCGCGGTACGTTTCAGGCGCGCCGCGTGGTTGCCCGCCAGCACGCCGGCGCCCCGCGCCAGGGCCTGCAGGTTGCGATTCAACCGGGCACGGCGAAACGCATCGCTCGAGGGTGTCCTGTTGTCGGGTACGAAAGTCACGCTGCCTCCACGAGTTCGTCGACCACCACGAATCCCAGCTGGCGGGTATCGGTCGAGCCGCTGATCGTCTCCGGATCGCACCGCAGCCTGAAGGTGCGCGTGCCGGTGAACGGCCCGTCCACCAGGGCGATGTCGGTGGTGGCATCGCGCGCAAGCCTCACCTCGGTGCGCTGCCCGTCGCCGAGACGCTCGATGACCAGGTTCTTGTCGCTGCTGCCGGGCACCGGCGGCAGGTACACCCGCAGGGCCATGCGATCCATCCCCTCCAGGCGCAGCCTCAGGTCGGCCGGCGCCCAGCCGTCGCGGAACCGTTGATCGAGCCATTCGACGTGCGCCAGCAGCCGCACGTCCAGCGGCAGGTCGACCGGTTCGAGTTCGGTGCCGTCGGATTCGCTGAACACGAACCGCACGGTGGCAGGCTCCGCGCTCTCGTCGAGCGTCGCGCTCACCGTGCCCCGCTGGTGGGGCTGCTCGACGAGGTCGTACTCGTCGACGCTCTCCAGTGCCAGCACCGACACCAGCAGGTCGACGACGGCCGGATCGACGACCCGGAACCAGGCGTCGTCATGGACGACGAACCAGCGTGTGCTGGGCAACGACAGGGCGAGTTTCATGAGCACGTCGGCAAGCGGGCGAGGCAGCGGGGCACTGCGTGTCGCTCGGCGAAGCACGTTGGGTGCCAGACGATCGCGACGCGCGCGCCGCCCCGCCACCCGGCCGCTCGTCCGCACGGCGCCCCGCCGCTCGTTCGCAGGGCTCGCGCGTCGATTCAGTGCGCCCGCCACGCTGCCGATAGCCCGATCACCCCTTGTCGATCCTCCCGGACCCGACACCGGACAACAGGCGGATGCCATCGATGACGAAATACGCCCCCATCACGATCGCCACCCTGTGGATGGCGGTCTCGCCGAGCGCATCGGCCGAGCAACCGTCGCGCTACCTGGAGGCCGACGGCCTGCTCGTGATCGAGGCCGAGAGCCCCCTCCTGCCGGAGACGATCCCGGGCGACTGGCTGGTGCGCGACGACCTGCCCGACCACACCGGCGAGAGCTTCATCGAATGGAACGGTGCCAGGAACTATCCGAAATCCGCCGCCGGTGACGGCACCCTGACCTACCCGGTGCGCATCGTGACCGCCGGCGTGTACGAGTTCCGCTGGAGGAGCCGCATCGCACGCGGCGAGATCAACACCGAGCACAACGATTCCTGGGTGCGCATGCCCACCGGGAAGAACGTCGAGGGCGAGTACCCGATCGATGGCTGGACCAAGAGCCACATGAGCGTGCTGGACGCCTGGACGTGGAACACCGGCACGGGCGACGGGATCGGCGCGAAGATCCGTCAGCATCTCGACGCCGGCGACCACGTGATCGAGATATCCGGGCGCTCGACCGGCCACGCGCTGGACCGTCTCGTCCTGTTCGACACCGGCCGGCGCGGCTTCAACTCGTCCCAGTTCGACACCGAGCCGGTCTCGGTGCTGATCGACGACGACGGCGGTGCGGCCGGCGAGGACGACACGCCGACGCCGGCTCCCGCGGACCCGATCGATCTGGTGGCGGCGGGGGAATGCAGCGACGGCACGCTGGTGCTCGATCCCGTCGCCGATCTCGACTCGGATGGCGCGACGGTGAACGATGCCGACGTGCTGACGGTGGCCGGCAAGCGCCGGGCGTTCCTGAAGTTCGACCTGGCCGGCGTTCCTGCGAGCACCGCCGCGACGCTGCGCCTGAGCACCCTCGAGACCGACGCCGAGGGTGCACTCGGGCTCTGGCTCGGCGGTGGATCGGACTGGGACGAGGCCGGGCGCACGAACCTGCCCGACAGCGTCGCGGCGCTCGGTGACACGGACGCCCCCTTCCTGGCGGGCCAGCGGCGCACCGTGTCCATGGACCCCGCCATGCTCGCGTCCGAACAGGTGACGCTGGTGCTGGAAGCCGGGCCGGGGGACGCGTTCGAGCTCGGCGCGCGGGATGCGGATCCGATGGAGCATCGCCCGCGGCTGGTGCTGCAGGGCAACGGCGACTTCTGCGACGCCTGGGCCGCGGCACCGGTGGATTCGGGTGCGACCGACGGGGGTGGCGATGGCGAGGAGGGACCAGGTGGAGACGATACCGGTACCGACGTGGACGGCGCGGATCCGGTGACGGATGCGACCGGGGACGGGGACGGTACGGATCCGGATGATGCGGATCCGGCCACGGACGGTACCGACACCGACGAGGAGGGCACCGCCGGCGGGGAGGATACTGACCCGGCCCCGGGCGGCGATGTCACGGACAACGTCACGGACAACGTCACGGACAACGTCACGGACAGCGTCACGGACAATGTCACGGACAACGCTACCGGCGGGGGCACGGTCGTCGTCGAGGCGGGCGGGACCACCGACCCGGGTACCGGCGGGAACGCCGACGAGGGCACGGGCGGCGCGCCCGCCGCCACGTCCGGTGGCGGCCGCTCCGGAGGCGGTGCCGGCGGACCGCTCGCGCTGCTGGGACTGGTGCTGGGCGGCGCGCTGCGGCGACGCCGACGGCGGGCCTGATCCCACCGGCGGGGGCGGGCGGCATGTCGCCGCCCTCGCCCGCCGGCCGGCGTCAGTCGACGCCGGCGAGGTCCAGCAGTTCCTCCAGCCGGTCCAGGTCCACCCGCAGATCCGCCTTGCGAAGCGCCGATCCGGCGGGTTCCGGCGAGGTCGCGCTCGCCTCGGCACCCGCCCGCCCGCAGGAGAGCGCGAAATAGCGCAACCCGCAGGCGTTGCTGATGCCCCAGTAGCAGGACTCGATGTAGTCGCCGTAGATCTCGATGATCCGCGTGTCCGGGCGGCAGAACACGATGTTCGTCAGGCTGGCGCCGTGGGCGGCCATCACCACCTCGGCCGTCGCGCACAGGTCGGCCTGCTCGCTCACCGAGTAGTGTTCCGGATAGAGCACCGTGAAGCCGCGGGCGAACAGGCGTTCCATCATCTCGCGTTCGTTGTCGATGGCGCGTCCGTTGCGCGCGTTGGCCGCCCGTGCGAAGTACAGGCGCGAGCCGTCGCCCCGACGTCCGGAGGCGGCGTCGGCCGGCGCCTCCTCCCGGCCCTCGGTGCCGACCTTCGCCCCGGTGACGAACGTCGATCGCAGGAAGGCCGGTATCCAGTCGTCCACGGTCAGGCCGAAGGAGTTGACGAAGTGGGGCACGATCAGCTCGTCGGCCGAGACCCACGGCGTGCCACCGCGGTGCACGGTGACGATCTGCCGCGGCGAGACGCCGATCCGCTCCAGCGTGCTCGCCTGGAAGCGGCTCGCGGCGTCGATCACCAGGATGCGATCGTCGGGACCGAACGCGAACCCCGCCCGGGCCGCGAGAGCGAAGGAGGGCAGGATGTCGATCATCCAGTGGTAGTAGTTGTTGAACCCGCGATTGGTGATCGCGAACAGCCTGCCCGCGGTGTGCGCCGGCGCGTGGTGGCGGGTGATGTCGACGATCAGCGCCGGCGTGCCGCGCGAGTGCGCATCGATGATGCCGCCCTGACCGTCGAGCACGACCCGGTTCAGGCCATCGAACCAGAACCGCCCGCCGTCGATCGCGTCGACGAACGCCGGTGCGGACCGCTTGGTGCGCGGCTCGAACTTCTCGGTACCGAGCGGTGCGCAGCTCAGGGCGGCCCGAAGCTCGAACGGGCGACCCGGCAGGCACTCGATCCTGCGCACGTCGCGCGCCGCTCCGGCCGCATCGTCGGGCGAAGCCGCGGTGGCGATCCCGTACCGTGCCAGGCAGTCCTCGGGCACGGTGCTGGCGCGACAGGCGCGGGCGCCGGCCTCGTCGCCCATCGCCGCGAGCGTCTCCCCCAGGGTCCGGTACAGGCCATCGAGGGCGGGGTGCAGCCGCAGCGCCTCGATCAGCAGCCGCTCCGAGCCCGACGGATCGCCCGACGCGAGCGCCGCCCTCGCCTGCTCGTGCAGCGCATCGGCGCGGTCCTTCGACAGCGTGAACACGGGCTGTTCGGGGGGCACATCGGTTGCCGCATCGGTTGCCATGACGGTTCTCTCCCGGATCCGCAGCGCTACAGGCTGATGGCGACCGCGGCGGCGACCGCGACCTTGTAGACGATGTCGACGATCGTGGCCGCGAGTTGCAGGTTCTTGACCGGTACGCGGGGCAGCACGATGATCTCGTCGCCCGGACGTATCGAGGGGTTCTTGCCGGCGGAGACCTCGCCGTTGGCGTGGACGACCACCATCCGGCCCTTCTCGGCCTGGTCGCTGTAGCCGCCGGAGCGCTCGATGTACTCGCGCGCACGCCATCCCTTCTCGTGCAGCATGGCCTGGGCGACGAGCACCTCGCCGCCGATCAGCACCGATTCGCTGCGCTCGGGAATGGTGATCGTGTCGCCGGCCTGCAGCAGCACGTCGGCGATGCCGCCATCACGCGCGACCACCAGCCGTCCGGCAGGCTCCGCCCGCCTGGCATTCTTCACGAAGCTGGAGATCAGCTTCGCCTCCTGGGCGCGGATCGTCGCCTCGGTATCGGTCTGCGAGGAGGCGGTCAGGTAGCGCGCCTCCAGCCGCGCGAGACTGGCCTCGAGCGCCGCCTTCTGACGTACCGCGATGGCCAGCCGGCGCAGCGAGATCGCCTGCGTGTCGGCAAGCTCCGGATCGACGGCGATGTGGTCGAGCAGTTCCTGCAGGCGCGTGTCGCGCTCGACCGCGAAGCGTGACGGCCCCAGGTGCGAGCCCTCCACCTCGACCACGATGACCCGGTCGTGCCGATCGGCCCGGAACACCACCTCGTCGCCGTCCACCAGCGTGATGCTGTCCAGCTCGCTCAGCGGCACGTAGATGCTGAACGGCCGGTCGTCGCGCAGGCCGGACACGCCGGCGTGGCTGACGTCCACGTTCATCAGCGCCATCTCCGCCAGCCGGTTCGCCGCGATCTCCGGCCCGTCCAGCTCGAACTCCGCCTGGTTGGCGACATCGCCCACCACCGACACCACCGGGCCGCGCGCGCCGACCACGATGGTGTCGCCGTCGCGGAACTGGATGTCGGGCAGCTCGCCCTCGGTGAGAAAGCCGTACAGGTCGACCCGTGCCAGTTCGCGGCCGTCGCGCATCACCCGGACATCGCGGTAGCTGCCGCGGGCCGGGTCGATGCCCCCGGCCCGATCCAGGAAGTGCAACGGCGAGTTCGACGGAATGCCGGCGAAGCGTCCGGGCTGGGCGACGTAGCCGGTGACGAACACCGCGACCGGTTGCGAGCCGTTCAGGGAGGTGTAGACCCGGACGTTGTCGGTGTACACGCGCGACACCGCACGCGCGACGTGCTGGTTGAGATCGGCGTTGCGCACGCCGCGCAGCATCACCGGTCCCACGCTGGGCACGAACACGTTGCCCTGCGGGTCGACCGTCAGGCTCTGGCTCAGGTCCCTCGCCCCCCAGATCCGCACGCTGACCTGGTCGCCCGGTTGCAGCGTGTAGTTCGGGTTGAGCCCGTCCTCGCGATCGTTGCTGAACCCGCCACCGAACAGGTTCGCACCGAACGGTACGCCGGGACCCGGCGCCACGGTGGCGATATGCGGACGCGGGCCCGCATCCGGACCGCGGGCCATCGCCCCGCCGGGCGCCTGCGCGAACGGGTCGCCACCGGGCACCGGTGAGAACGCCTCGTCCGCGGTGCCGTCCCCGGTGCGCAGCGCGGAGGCGGCGCTGCCGGGATCGAGCGTCGGGTCGGTACCGAACGACTGCGCGTGCGCCTGCGAGGCGAACAGCAGCGACAGGGCGATCAGGCAACGGATCACGGACACGGGAACTCGCTCGGGCACGGGGGCACTCCTGGGAAGGCGCGACGGGCGCGCCGGTGGGGACGGGTGCATCGCGGCGTCACCGTCCGATGTGATCGCGTAGCGCGGACCACATCAGTCCACCGATCAGGTGGATCAGCAGCGCGAACACCGCCACGGTGAGCACGCCGTACAGGCGGTGCGGCTCGACCGCCTCGTCCGGCAGGCTGGGCGGGATGAAGGTGACCAGGTACTGCTTCTGGCGCTGCGCCTCCAGCCGGGCGTTCTCCAGCGACCCGAGGGCGGCGGCATAGCGTTGCTGCGCCAGCTGGTGGCGCTGCTCGAGCGGCTGGTAGCTCTCCAGCAGACCGCTCATCTGGTCGTCGCCGGAACCGACCAGGCGACCGCGCTCGATGGAGGCCTGACGCTCCAGCGCGCGGATGCGGTTGTTCAACCCGATCAGTTCGGAGGAATCCTCGCGCAGGTAGCCGCGCTTCTCGCCCAGCAGGGCGCGCGCCTCGATCAGCCGCGTCTCGATGCCGGTCACCACGCCGAGCAGTGCCGAGGACTCGGCGGTCGGGTTGAGCAAGGTGTTCTGACGACGAAAGCGCGTCAGTGCCGCACCGGTCTCGGCGACCCGTTCCGCCCCCCGATCCACCTCGGCACCCGCGGTGGCCAGCGTATCGGCCTCGATGCGGGTCGACAGGTCGTTGACCAGCCGCTCGCTCAGCTCGATCACCCGGGTGGCCAGCCCCTGCGCGACCCCGGGGTCGAACGCCTGCACCGTGAGTGTCAGCACCCCGCTCTGCGAGTCGTGGACCAGCTGGACGCGCTTCTCGAAGTAGGTCAGCAGTTGCTCCTGCGTGGCACCGGCGTCCAGGCGTGCCAGCCGGTCGAGCTCCGGGTCGGCGTAGTGGGCCCGCAGGTCCACCGACTCGGTGATGCGTTCGAGCATGTCGTGCGAGTGCACGTAGTCCGCCACCACCATGGTGTCCTGGTCGCCGCTGTTGGCGATCGGCGAGGCCAGTATGGCGGCGAGCCCGCCGCCACCGCCGCCCGAGGTCGCCGAGCGGATCGCGAAGCGCGACTCGCTGACGTAGATGTCGCTGGCGAACAGGCCGAAGTAGATCGCTGCCAGCAAGGTCGGCAGGCCCACCACGATCGCCAGGCTTCTGAGGACGGATTTCATGTTCGGGTCATGCCGCGATCCGGGGACGTGTTTGCAATATTTGATAGGCCTTCATGGCATCCTTCAGGTTGTCGTGAAGCACCAGCCTGCCCTCGTGCAGGATCGCTGCCATGTCGCAGTTGCGCCGGATCATCGACTCGTTGTGCGACACCAGGATCACCGATGCCTCGGCGGCCCGTTCCGCGAAGGCGCGCCGGAACTTCTCCTTGTAGCGGGCGTCGCCGGTCTCCAGCGCCTCGTCGACGAGGTAGCACTCGAAGTTGCACGCCAGGCTGACCGAGAAGGCGAACCGGCCGCGCATGCCGGCGGAGTAGCTGCGCAACGGCACGTCGAAGTAGCTGCCGAGCTCCGAGAACTCCTGCGTGAAGGCCTCGATGTAGCCCGGGTCCTCACCGTAGATCCGCGCCACGAACTGGGCGTTCTCGCGCGCGGTCAGCGCGGCCTGGAACCCGCCGGTGAACCCCAGCGGCCACGACACGCGCCCGTGGCGGGTGATCCGGCCGCCGTCGCAGGCCTCGGCACCGCCCAGCAGGCGGATCAGGGTCGACTTGCCCGCACCGTTCAGCCCCAGGATGCCGATCCGCTTGCCCCGCGGGAACCGGACCGAGACGTCGTCGAGGACCCGGCGCACGCCGGCCGAGGTCCGGTAGCCCTTCGAGACCTTCTCCAGCGTGATGATGGAGTCGCCGTCCACGTGCGCGCTCACAGGCCGATGACCGCGCGCTTGCGCATCGCCTGGTGCACCAGCAGCCCGACCACGAACGTGGTCACCGCGAAGCTGCCCGCATAGCTCCAGCTGCCGTGGCCGGTGACGAACTCGACGAAGAAGCGATCGCGCATGAGTTCCATCATGTGCAGCAGCGGGTTCCACAGCAGCCATTCGCGCACCGGGGGCGGCAGGGATTCGGCGGTGAAGAACAGGCCCGACGAGAGGAACAGCGGCCGGCCGAACACCAGGCTGGTGACCTGGCGCATCGACGGCACCACGGGGATGATGCTGGCGAACAGGAACCCGAACCCCATCCCCGTCAGTGCCAGCAGGCCGCACACCGCCAGCACGCCCAGCGGGTCCTCGCAGCGCCACTCGAACCCGAACAGCTGGGCGAGCGCCAGCATGATCGCCAGCACGCACAGGATGACCGCCGTGTCGAGGATCCCGCGCGCGAGCACCACGTCGAACGTGGTGACCTGCGGAAAGCCCAGCAGGGCCTTGTTGCTCGTCACCGCGCCCTGCATCTGGCTCATCGTGTCCTTGAACAGCGAGAACGGCACGATGCCGGTGATCATGAACGGCACCACCGCCATGTTGGAGACGCTGCTCGATCGGGTCAGCGCGAAGAACGCCACGAACAGGATGACCATCAGCGTGGGCTCGATCAGCGCCCACAGGAAGCCGAGCTTGTGCTCGCCGTAGCGCGACTTGGTCTCGCGCAGGATCAGCGCCCGGATCACCCGGCACTGCGTGGCCAGGGCTCCCGTCACCCCGGACCAGCCGATCGGCGGAGCGCCGTCGGTGACCGTGGGCAGGTCGCCTGTCGCACGCCCGCCCATCAGCGTGGACCGGCAGGCCCGACACCGGGTGTCGACAGGCCGATCTGCCGCTGCAGGCTCCAGCGATCGTCCGCGCCCCGGCAGATGATGCGACGCGTGCCGGACGCCAGCACCAGCCGGCGACACGGACGTCCGCTGGCGGCCTGATAGGCCCCGACCAGCGTGACCTCGCGGCTGTTCAGCGGATTGCCGCCGGACAGCGTGCGCCGATCACCGATCGGCGCACGGCCCAGCTCGTCGATCAGCCCGACCGGGGCGGCCGCGGTCGGTAGCTCGACCGGCGGCACCGCGGGCGGTCCGGACGTGGCGGCGCACCCGCCCAGCAGCGCACCGGACAGGGCGACGATGCACCAGCGATTCATGTCGTGCTCCGGGCGTTGTCGGCGATGAAGATCTCCAGCAGCCCGCAGACCTCCTGCTCGCCGTGGTCGTTGCCGTCGGTGACCACCAGGGCGCGGATCTTGTACTTGCGCATCAACGCCTCCGCCTCGGAGACCATCGCGCTGGGCGAGATGGTGACCGGGACCGGCGTCATGAAGTCGCGCACCGGCTTGTCCATCATGCTCGCGTCCATGATCAGCGCACGGCGCAGGTCGCCGTCGGTCAG